>Ga0193710_1000069_pt1 | contig 9714 bp, 7 predicted proteins | sample H3m1metaG_FD_144923 | JGI IMG/M metagenome (GOLD analysis project Ga0193710, IMG submission 144923) | Soil microbial communities from a riparian zone of the East river system, Colorado, United States - H3m1 | ecosystem: Environmental > Terrestrial > Soil > Riparian zone | place: USA: East River... | reverse complement strand
AGCACCCCGTCCGGACTCACCACCGCTTCGACCTGCAGGAACGACCGGCTGCGGCGATCGGAGACCCCCACCGACGCATCCGCGACCTCGATGCGCGGGAAGAACTCGAACTGGGGCGGCATGACGTCGGACGGACACTTGTTGAGACAATCGAAGACCTGCGCCTCTTGACCCGCCGGTGCGGCAAGCGCTGTAGCAGACGCGGTCAGCGCGGCGCGTTGCTTTGCAAGAATGTCGGCGATCGCCGGCTCGAATGACGCGAGCGACTGGACCTGGAACGATGGATCGAGTTCCAGCGCGTGACGGAACGCGTCGGCCGTGGCGGAATCACCCATGCGATAGTAGTCCACGACGCCCAACATCACCCACGCCTGCACGCGATCGTTGGCCGGCCACCCTGGTGCCTCGGCGACGCGGCGATAGAGCACGGCAGCGCTGTCCATGCGCCGTGCCGTGAGGTGCGCGCGCGCCGCCCCGAGCAGGACGGTCGAGCTGTCCTGCGCCCGAGCCGAGGCCGTCGCCAAGACCGCCAATGCGCCCAGCATGATTGTGCGTTTCATCATCCCTTTAACCTGCCGTCTCGCAACACGAAGTCAATCGGCACCCGGACGCGGACGCGGACGGCTTTCCCCCGCACCCGCGCCGGCCGGAACAGCGATTTCAGCAGCGATTGTTGCGCCGGGGCAACGAATGCCGGATGCGCGCTTTCGACAACGACGACGGAGCCACGCTCCACGCGGCCTAGGGTGTCGATCACGGCTTCCAGGACCACTCGGCCCTGCAGACCGGCCTGCCGCAGGAGGTCCGGATAGACCGGCGCCGGGCCCGCCAGCCTCATCGGCAACTCGTCGACCAGCGATGGCTCGAATGCGCTGCCATCGCCGCCCGGCGTCCCGACCGCAAAGAGCGGGCCGGAGCCGGTAGGGACGTCGATTGTGAAACGTAGTGTCCGCGCATCGATGTCCTCGGTAAGGACGAGCGGCTGCACATCGATCGGCGGGAGGTGGAGACCCTCGGCGTCGATAGCCGGCATGGGGAGCCCGTGGGGCTCCGAGCTGCCGGCCGGCGCTACGTAGGGTGGCACCGGAATGACGGTCATCGTCCGCGGCACGTTCGGCCGGGTCGTCGACCATACAGCCGCGAGGACGACGATGACGTGAGTCGTGAGCGAGACAGCAGAGCTGGCGACGCGCATGACACCCTCCAGAGAAGTGTTCTCTGATAGGATGGCGCACGCGGCTGAGCAGGGCGTGGAAGACGGATGACAGTTTGGTGAAGGCCGGGTGAGGCTTACGCGTCGCCGCGGGGGAACGTGACCGTGAACGTCGTCCCGCGGCCCGGCCGGCTCTGCACTTCGATAGCGCCGCCGTGGGCTTCGACGATCCACTTGCTGATCGCGAGTCCGAGACCGGCGCCGGGTCGCTCCCCCGTGCGGGTGCGCGCCGAGTCGGCGCGCCAGAAGCGGTCGAAGACGTGTGGCAGATCCCCGGGCGCGATCCCGATGCCGCTGTCGGCCACGGTGAGGCGCACCTCCCCGTCGCTCGCGCCCAGTTGCACGGAGACGTTGCCTCCGCGTGGCGTGTATTTCACCGCGTTCTCGATCAGGTTGAGGAGCAGCTGGCGCACGCGGCTCCGGTCCACGGCGAGGACCAGGGGTTGGGGCGGCGTCCGGATCTCGATGGCGACGCCGGCGTGGTCGGCGAGCAGGTCCCCCGTCTCCCCCGCCTCAGCGACGATGGCCCGGAGGTCGACCGGCTCGCGATGCAGCTCGGCGCGCCCTTCGTCGGCGCGCGCCAGCGTGAGGAGCGAGTCGAGCAGCTCTGTCATGCGATTGACTTCCTGCAGGGTTTCTTCGAGCGCCGCGAGCGTCTCCTGCGGCACGTCAGGCCGTGTGATCGCGCGCTCGACGCCGGCCCGGACGACCGTCAGCGGCGTCTTGAGCTCGTGGCTCGCATCCGCCGTGAAGCGCCGCAAGGCGGCGAAGCTGCGTTCGAGGCGCGTCATCATCTGATTGAGCGTTTCCGCGAGTCGCCCCAGCTCGTCGCGCACCATCGGGACGGCGAGTCGCCGGTGCAGACTCCGCCCGTCCGTGATCTCGCGGACCTCCGTGATGATTTGATCCACCGGCTCGAGCGCGCGCTGCGCGATCCAGCGCCCGACGAACACGGCGGGGAAGACGCCGATGACGATCATCACGACCAGCGTGGAGAGCAGCTGCTGCAACCCCAGCTCGGCGCCCTGGGTGGAGGCCCCCGCGAGCACCGCGCCGAATTGCGGACCGGCCCCCGTGAGGGGGCGAACGACGTACCGGACGGCGGGACCGTTGGGCGTGATCCACGTGGCGCCGGCCGCCCGGTCGCCGGCCGCGGATTTGACGAGGCTGGTGAGCTGTTCGAACGCGCCGAAGGTGGCGCGCGCGTCCGACGAGGCGAACAGCACGCGCCCGTCAGCATGTGTGATGATCAGGAAGTCCGGGATCGCCTCGAGGACCGCGGCGAGCTCCGGGATCAGCGTGTCGCGGACGAGGAGGACGCCGCGCGAGCCGTAGCTCTCCGCGAGAATCCCCGCCGACAGCGCCGCCTCCGACTGGATGCGGCGGTCGAGGTCCTCGAACGACGCGTTGCGCCGAGTGACGTACAGCACCACGGCGAACGCGGCCAGCGTCCCGACCAGCGCGATGGAGTACCACGCGGTGAGCCGGCCGCGGATCGTCTCCATCCCTACGCCCGCACGACGTAACCCACGCCGCGCACCGTGTGGATCAGCTTGGGCTCGCGGCCGTGGTCGATCTTCTTGCGCAGCCGCGTGATCACCACGTCGACGATGTTGGTGCCGGGATCGAAATGGTAGTCCCAGGCATACTCGGTGATCAGCGTGCGCGACATGACGCGTCCCTGGTGACGCATCAGGTACTCGAGCACCGCGTACTCCTTGGGCGTGAGCTCGATCGGCCGGTCGCCGCGCGTGACCGCGCGGCTCCCGGTGTCGAGCGCGAGATCCGACACCTTGAGCACGGGCGGCGTGATCGCCTTGGGGCGCCGGCCGAGCGCCTCGACGCGCGCCAGCAATTCCTCGAACGCGAACGGCTTCGTCACGTAATCATCGGCGCCCATCCGCAGCGCCTGCACTTTGAAATCCACGGCGTCCTGAGCCGTCAGGACGAGCACGGGCAGCCCGTTCCCCCGATCGCGCAGCGTGCGCAGCACCTCGATCCCCGAGAGTTTGGGGAGCCGCAGGTCGAGGACGAGCAAGTCGAAGTGTCCGCCGGTGGCGAGGCGCAGACCCTGGTCGCCGTCGCCCACCAGCTCGGCGTGATAGCCGGCCTCGTCGAGCCCGCGGCGCACGTACTCGCCGACCGTCTTGTCATCTTCGACCACGAGAATCTTCATACGACGGGGAGATACACTTTGAAGTTGCTCCCGACGCCGACCTGAGACTCCACTTCGATGCGTCCGCGGTGCTCCTCCACGATGCCGTACGCGACCGACAAGCCGAGTCCCGTGCCGCGTCCCTGCGGCTTGGTCGTGAAGAACGGCTCGAAAATCTTGCTGAGGTCGTCCTGCAAGATCCCGGTCCCGGTGTCGATGAACTCGATCAGGATCTCGTCGCCGCGATTGGGGTTCGGTCCCGTGCGCACGGTGAGCAGGCCGCGCGCGTTCATGGCGTCGAGCGCATTGAGCATCAGCGCCATGAAGCACTGAATCAGCCGCTCGGCGTCCGCCATCGGCGCCCCCAACCCGGTCCCGAACTGGCGCTCGACGCTGAGGCGCTTGAAGCGCTCGTGGTGCTTCAGAAGGAACAAGGTCTGTTCGATGACCGCGTTGATGTCGACGGTGCGCTTGTGCCCCGACTTGGGACGTGAGAAGTCGAGCAGGCCGTCGACGATGCGCCGGCAGCGCTGCACCTCGGTGTCGATGATCTTGATGTACTCCTCCTGCGCGTGCCGCTCCCCGGGCGGCAGGTCCTCGAGGCGGAGGGCGAGCGCTTCGCTGCAGGCGAGAATCGTCGCGAGCGGGTTGTTGATCTCATGCATGACGCCGGCGGCGAGCTGACCCAGGGCGGCGAGCTTCTCGGTCTGCGTGAGGCGCTGCTGCGCCTGCCGCCACGCGGTCAGGTCCTCGCCGATCGTGATCACGTGCGAGATCTCGTCGCCGTCCAGGCGCATCGGGATCTTGGTGATGCGGTAGTGACGCGGCTCGCCCGTTGTCGCGGACTCCATTTCCACCTGCTGGATCTCGCCGGTCGCGAACACGCGGTCGAACTCTTTCTGCAGCAGATCGCGGGGCTGACGGTCGAGCACTTCGAACACGCCCCGTCCCAGGGCTTCTTCCCGCGACACGCCCTGCGTGCCCGTCTCTCGCTTGCGGTTCCACGCGCGGATCTGGTACTCGCGGTCGATCACATACAGCCCGAGGGGCAGTGAATCGATGATGCGGGCGGCGAAGTTGCGTTGCGATTCGAGCTCGCGCGTGCGCAGGGCGACTTCGGAGGCGAGGTCCTGCGACAACTCCGTGGCGGCGAGGACCGGCGCGAGCATCTGCGCCACGACGACCAGCACGTCGTGCGCCATGCGCTCATGACGTCCATCGGGGATGACGACCTCGAAGCAACCCAGGGGCGCGCCGTCGTGCACCAGCGGCAAGCGCACCAGCGTGCCGCCCGGGGCCGGCTCCTGGTGGGGGCCGGCAGCGACCCACTGGGCGACGGGCGCCGAAAAACCGGGGAGCAACGCTTCGTCCCCGGGTGTGGCGATGGGGACATAGCGCGAGCCGTCGGCGGACCGGAGCCAGAGGCGGCAGCGGCGGAGCGCCAGGCCCCGGCGCAAGACGGAGACGACACCGTTCATCCCCACCTCGAGCGGGGGGCCGTCGGCCAGGACGCGGGCGACCTCAGCGAGGACGCCGAGGCCGGGATGATCGGATTCGAGCTGCGGTGCGGCCATTGGCCGCTAACCTAGGGATGGCGCTCCCGGCGCGCCAGCGGCGCCTCGACGCGGAAGGCCAGCAAGCCGCGCACTTCGACCTCCGGACCACCGAAGAACCACGTCGGCCCGATCACCAGTCCGTACGTTGGACCGTCGCCTCCGCCGACGCGCAGTCCCGGTAACACGGCGACCGCGCCCCACGAGGAGCCCTGCGGCAGCGGAGAGTTGGCGGTGAGATACCCCGTCGCTTCGACGGTGACGTCGAAACCGATCAACGTGACATTCTGCTCATCGCCCAGCTCGGCGAGCCCGAGGCGGGCCGTGCGCGCCGCGAGTGTGGTCGCGAACACGAAGCCGCGGTTGCCGCCGAGAATCGCGCCCTCGTCGATGAAGGCACCGAACCGGGCGCCGATCGACACCGCGCCCACCAAGCCGTGCGTCGAGCGGCGCACGTAGCCGATCTCCCCGCTCTCGATCTGCCAACTGTTGCCGAGCGTGGCGGCGAAGCCGACGCCGATCGCGCTCTTCCCCCGCGCCGGTTCCGGCGCGGCAACCCGCGCGGAATCGATCTGCGCGGCGAGCGGCGTAGACAAAGCTGCCAGCACGACCAACATTGAGGCTGTGGATCGACGCACGTTCGTTCTCCTGACTGGAGCGGCCTCCGCCGGACTGTGGCGCTCACCTCGGATCCCGCCGCCCGGCGGGCCGGCGACGGGAGTGGGGGGACTGCGGTTCGATCTCGACGAGCAACGCCGGTGGTCGTTGTGGTACCACGCCGACAGCCAGCCCGTTCCCCTCGTGCGCGACGCCACCCTCGGCGTCTGGGTCGGCGAGTCGCTCGTCACGCTCGCGGACTTGCAAGATATCAGCGTTGCGAACCGGCGGCCCCCCGGCGGCGAGTCGCTGGCGGTCCGCGGGCGCGCCACCGCGGCGGGCGGCGTTTGGATCGAGGCGGAGTTCGCCGCCTGGGAAGCGGGTCCCGGCGCCCAGGGCAGCATCACCGTCAGCGTCTATCCCGACCGCGTGCTCACGACGATCCGCGGCGTGCGCTTTCTGGCGGCCACCGAAGGACAAGTGCTGCCGGGAAGCGGGCCCCTGGTTGCGCTCGTGAACGGCTATCAGTCGTGGGACGCGTGCCGGATCGAAACGGTCGCCGCCGCCACGGACTTCGTGAGCCACGCCGCGGTCGGGTTCACCCGCGAGCATCGCGGCCTGGCGTGGACCTTCGATCCCGGCGAGCCGGGGGAGGCTAAGGTCAAGGCGGCGGGTGGCGGTCTCGAGGCCGTGAGCGACTGGCTACCGGCCCGCCCCGTCCGCCCCGAGGGCGACGCGTCGACGATGCGCATCGCCTACCTCCCGGACCGCGATGGGCTCGCCGCACTCAGCGCGCTCGCGACGCCGGCCTCGACCGTGGACCGCGAACGGTTCGAGCAGCTCGCGGCACCCGCCGGCTGGTGCTCGTGGTACGAGCTGGGCAATGCGGTTACCGAGGCCGACGTCGTGGCCAACCTCGACTTCTGCGCCGCGCAGTTCGACCGGCGCTTCTTCCGCTACATCCAGGTCGACGACGGCTTCCAACGGTCCGCCGGCGACTGGGACACGAACGACAAGTTTCCACACGGTCACCGCTGGTTGACCGATCGTATTCACGCGCAGGGTTTCCTCGCCGGGCTCTGGATCGCGCCCTTCGCCGTGGCGGAGCGGTCGGGCATACCGGGATCGCACGCGCCGTGGCTCCTGCGGGGCGCCGACGGTGCGCCGCTCGTGGTCGACACGCGGGACGATTGGGGCGGCCGGATCTACGCCCTCGACGGAGCGCACCCCGAGGTGCGCCAGTGGCTCTACGACCTCGCGCGCCAAATCGTACGCGACTGGGGCTACGATTACCTCAAGATCGATTTCCTCCACTGGTCGACCGCCGGTGCGGCGCACTACGGCGGCCTCACGCACGCCGAGGCGTACCGCGGAGGCCTGGCCGCGCTGCGCGATGGCCTGGGCACCGAGGCCTTCCTGCTCGGCTGCGGGGCCCCGCTGCAACACGCCGCGGGCCTCGTGGACGGCATGCGGATCGGCGAAGATGTGAGCCCGAGTTGGGGAGGGATCCAGGCGCCGGCGCGAGCCGCGGCGTTGCGCAGCTTCTATCAGCGTGCCGTGTGGCTCAACGATCCCGACTGCCTCGTCGCCCGGCCACCACTGACGCTGGACGAGGCGCGGGTGTGGGCATCGATCGTTGCGGCGTCGGGCGGGGTGACGGTGCTGTCGGACAACCTGCCCAAGCTTCCCGCCGAACGTCTTCCCGTGCTCCAAAAGACATTGCCGGTCGCGCTCCCCGCGCGGCCGGGCCGGCCCGTTGGCACCCAGGTCGACGAACGCGAGGTGGCACCCGCGATCGTCGCCGGCGACGAAGTCATTCGCCTGCGCGGCCCCTGGCGGTTCCGCACGGGCGATGATGCGCGGTACGCGGCGCGCGATTACGACGACGAGACGTGGGAAACGATCAAGGTTCCGCAAGTCTGGGAGCAGTCCGGCCACCCGGACTACGACGGTCACGCCTGGTACCGCACCCGGTTCATGCTGTCCCCCGGTCGCTCGGGGGGTCACGCGGACGACCGACCGGTCGTCCTCGAGCTCGGCAAGATCGACGACGCCGATGAAACATTTGTGAACGGGCAGAAGGTGGGCGAGACCGAAGGGTGGCGCGCGTACCGGCGCTATTCCGTCCCCAGCGCACTGTTGAACTGGGGCGGCGAGAACACGATCGCGATCCGCGCGCAAGACCATGGCGGACCCGGCGGGTTCTGGAGCGTCCGTCGCGATCGGCCCGCGTCGACTTGGATCGCCGAGGGCGCCGCGCGCTGGTGGACCGTGGTGCTCGTGAACTGGGAGGAGGAAGCGCAGACGATCTCCCAGGCCCTCGCCGCGCTCGGCATCCCCGGCGCAACGGCGACCGCGCGGTTTACTGCCTATGACGTCTGGGCCGACCGTCCCCTCGCCGACGTGCAGCAGGTGCTCCGGGCAACCATCCCGCCCCACTCGGCGCTCACGGTCTCGCTGCGGCCCGCGGGCACACACCCACAGGTGATCGGCACCACGCGCCACATCATTCAGGGCGCGATCGACATCACGGACGAGCACTGGGACGCCGCCACGCGCACGCTCACCGCGAAGTCGGTGAAACTGGATGGACGAGCCTACGCGGTCACGATCGCGGTGCCGCGAGGGCTACGGGCGGGAACCTGCAAGAGCGACGTCGCCTGTACAGTTCGTCGGCTGCAGAACGGCCAGGCCGTGCACGCAGTGATCGAGTGGCCGCAGGGCACGACGCAGGACATCAGTTGGAGTTTGACGTTCAGGAACGCGGTGCGCCCAGCGGCAACTCGCGAATGATGTAGCGCTGCGCCACGACGAACACGATCAAGAGCGGCAGCGTGGTCATGACCGCCGCCGCCATCTGGACCGGCTCGTTCGACCAGTACAGGCCCCCCCCGTGAAACCGCGCGAGCCCGACCTCCATCACCCGCATGTCGAGTGACCGGGTCGCGACGAGCGGCCACAAGAAGCTCTTCCACTGATTCACGAACGCGAGGAGCCCCAGCGTGACGAGCCCCGGTTTTGCCAGGGGCAACATCACCCGCCAGAAGATCGTCCATTCCCCCGCCCCGTCGAGCCGCGCCGCGTCTTCGAGATCACGCGGCAGCGTGAGAAAGTACTGACGCAGGAAAAAGATTCCCCACACCGATACCAGCTCGGTCGACAGCAGCCCGGCGTAGCTGTCCACCCAGCCAGCCGCATCGACCATCAGGAACCGCGGCACGAGGAGCACGACCGCGGGCATGATCAGCATCGCGAGGAAGGCGAAGAAGACCCGGTCTCGACCGGGGAAGCGGAGGCGCGCAAAGGCATACGCCGCGGTGGCACTGGTGAGCACCTGGGCCACCGCCACTCCGCCGGCGAGGACGAGACTGTTCACGAGCAACCGGGAGAACGGCAACGCGTTGAACGCCGCCGTGTAGTTCGCGTCGCTCCACCGTGGGGTCCCCGACGCGTCCACCAACGACCGCAGCACCATATAGAGGAAGGGCGCGACCATCAGGATCGCGAAGGGACTGATGAGCACGAGGCCGATCCAGCTGCGCCTACGCATGCTCCACCCTGCCCTCCCGGGCGAGCAGTTTGAACTGCACGGCCGTTACGCCCAGCAGCAGCGCGAACACCACGACCGACAGCGCGCTGGCCCGTCCAAACTCCAGAGAGTCCCACCCGATCTCGAAGACCCGGCGCAGGATGACGTCCGTCGCGTGCAGCGGACCGCCGCCCGTGAGCACGTAGACGTAGGTGAACATCTGTACCGCCCCAATCACGCCCGTGACGAGCACGAAGAGCGTGATGGGCTTGAGCAGCGGGAACGTCACACGCCGGAAGCGCTGCCAGGCGTTCGCGCCGTCCACACGTGCGGCATCGAGGTACGTGCCGGGAATGCGCCGCAGTCCCACCAGGAACACCATCATCTGGGTGCCGACCTGCGTCCACATGGAGAGCACCATCAGCACGAGCAGGGCGGTCCGTGGACTCCCCAACCAGTCGCGAGCCCCCAGGCCGGCGAACGATTGTGCCACGAGCGCCACGGCGACGCCCGACGCCATGACGGGGAGCACGAACGCCGCGCGCAACACGAGCGCGGTGCGTCCGGGGCGACTCAGCACGAGCGCGACCGCGAGCGCGAGCGCCGTCGATACCGGCACATAGAGCGCGTACAGCGCCGTCGTCCCAAGCGACCCCCAGACCAGCGG
>Ga0193710_1000062_pt1 | contig 10009 bp, 10 predicted proteins | sample H3m1metaG_FD_144923 | JGI IMG/M metagenome (GOLD analysis project Ga0193710, IMG submission 144923) | Soil microbial communities from a riparian zone of the East river system, Colorado, United States - H3m1 | ecosystem: Environmental > Terrestrial > Soil > Riparian zone | place: USA: East River... | reverse complement strand
GGCGGCCAACTCGGCGGTGATGAGGGCACCCGCGAGGGTCAGGGCACCGGCGACGATCCACACGGCGAACACGCCGGTAACGGAGGGGACCGCGCTCGTGACGTCCGACTGCTGCACAAAGATCGACGCCCCGATGATCGTCCCGACGACCATCGCGGTGGCGCGAACGAGGCCGAGCGACCGCTGAAGGGCCGGCGCGCTCAGAGCTGCTCGTAGGTGCAGCCGTGCTCCTGCGCGAGCCCCAGGGCCATGGTGTGCGCGGGCACGAGCTTCACGCCGGGGTTCATGCCTGCCAGCAGCTCGGCGCGAATCGGTTCCGCGGGTCGCCCCAGGTCGGCCGCCAACTCACGAACGACCGTGTTGAGGGCGTTATTGCACTGCCAGAAGATCGCGCCCCGGGCCTGCAGGGGCTTCACGCCGACGACCTTTCCCGGCGGAGCCGGCATCGCATCGAAGTAGATGTTGCGCTTGGCCAACTCGCCGGTCGTGGGATCCTTCAGCTCCCAGCGCCGGCCCAACTCGTATTTCGCCCAAACGGCGTCCGAAAAGTTGATCGGGAATCCCTGCCGGGCGATGCCGACGACCGTGTTGATGTCCGGGTACGCAAGACGGAACACCTCGTGGTGCGCGTCGAGGTAGTTGACCACGACGTGCAGAGGAAGGCGGTCGCGCAACGCGCCGACCGCGAACACTTGCTTGTGGCGCCCCTTGAGGTCGTCGAGCCACGACAGATCCCACGTGTCGGACGCCGGCGTGGGTGCGGCGCGCGAAGCACGCGTCAGCGCCACGCCCGACAGGGACGCGAGCGCGGTCAGGAAGGAGCGGCGGGGCACCATACAGCCTCCGAGTGTGCGAGTGGGAGCACGACCCGGATGAAGATACGGGCGGCGGGCCCGGGCACTACCCCGGACCCACCGCCCGCATGCCGGCTACAGACTCCGCAGGAACTTGAGCAGCGCGAATCGCTCGAGCAGCGACAACCGCGCAAAGCGGCTGCGCGCGCGCGCCGCTTCCCCACCATGCGCCGCGATCGCCTGTTGGATGGTCAGCGCGCGGCCATCATGCATGAACGCCGTGCCGAACCGCAGCCCCATGAGCGGCTCGGTCCGAAACTCGGCGGGCTGTGCGTCGCCCAAACATAGGTCGGCGAGCCGCGGACCCATGTCGTGCAACAGCAGGTCTGTGTACGCCGGCACGATCTTGCGACTGATGGCGGCCACGGGACTCGGGCCGGTGACGAGCGCCGGAACGTGACACGATGCGCAACCGATCTTGGCAAACACGACGCTCCCGATAGCGCCGGTGACGTCGAGCCGGAGGGGCTGCGGTGGCGCCAGCAGGTGCACGAACGCGTCGGCCGCATCGAACTCCTCCTGCGTCACTTCCGGCTCCGGAGTCGGATCGACCCCCGGGGGCAGCGGATTGCCGCCGACCGTCTGCTCGATCTGGTTTCCGGGATTCGTTACCCCCATCTCCATCACGAATGCGCCGCTGTTGAATACCGTGAGATTTGCCTCCTGCGCCTTGCGCCCGAAGCGGCCGATCCGACCATCAGGGAGGCGGTGCACGCGCCCCGAAATGCCGTCGCCATTCAAGTCGTACGGGTCCGCCAACGCGGCGATCTCGGCGTCGGGAACAGCATCGAGGAGGCCGAATCCGAACACATCGGGCGTGGTGCGACGTCCCGTCGCGGTCGCGCCGGGAATATCCGGCTCGGCGGTAATGCCGAGCGCCGCTAGGAGCGCCGGCGTCACCTGCTGCTGGACGACCTGGCCACCCACGGCCGCGCGATCGTCGCACACGCGGCGCACGAACGCGCTCGCGTGCACCTCGATATCCTCGCCCTCCTCCTCCGGATCATTGCTGCCACTACCGCCCACGACTGGATTCTCGTGGCACGCGGCGCACCCGACCGCATTGAACAGCGGTCCCAGGCCGTTCTCGGGTGCGAACTCGATTTGGAATACCGCGCTGCCTCGCTGAAACAGTGCAAGCTGATCGGGAGCAAGTCCGGGCAGCGGGCTGCCCGCCGGTGCGAAAGGAATCAAGAGTGCGGACGCAGGCGGCAAATCGGCGGGCGCGGGAGCCGTGGCTGGCGGGGCGTCGTTGCAGGCGGCGATGACGCCCAGGGCGGTCGTGAGGAACGCGATTCTGGCGCGGCGGTGCGGGGACATACGTCCTCCCGGGCACGGGTAAGCGTGCGCCACAGCATCGCGGTCAGAATCGGGCGGGAAACGGACCCTAGGGCAGGCGGGCTTGGCTCACATTCGAGATTCGCCCAGGGCGCGATCGATCGTAATCACGTGGCGGGAAGCTCGCGGGTCATATGGGGTTTGTTCGGTGACACTCACTGCGACTCGACTGGCGGCGTAGCGCCGTACGTGATGCCGCGCCGCTCGGGACCGAGCCACGCGACGATCGCGCACACGACGAACGCGATGCCGGCCGTGAGCGGCATCGCGACGGTGTAGGTGATGCGCTCCGCGACCTGCGCCTGCAGGCGTGGCAAGTACGCGGCGAGCGCGGCGCCGCACTGATACGCGAAGCCCGGCAGGAAGCCGCGTACGGAGTCGGGGGACAGCTCGGTGATGTGGGCCGGAATGACGCCCCACGCTCCCTGTACCATGACCTGCATCCCGAACGCGCCCAGAGCGAGAATCAAGAGCGACGGCGCGAAGGCCCAAGCCGGGATCATGATGAGGGCGCCGACGAGCGCTAACGCTATCGCCCGGCGCCGCCCGATGCGGTCGGAATAGAGGCCGAACAGGACGCCGCCCGTCAGGGCTCCGACGTTCGAGATCATGGTCCAGATCGCTCGGCGCTCTGGCGTCATTCCCCAATCCCGCTGCAGGAATGTCGGATAGAGATCCTGGGTGCCGTGTGAGACGCTATTCATCATCGTCATCAGCAACCAGATGTAGAAGAACAACTTCCAGTGGGAGACGATCGCCCGCCCCAGCCCCGACCAGTCGTGGTGCCGGGTCCGCTGCCAGACTTCCGACTCTTTCACCTGGAAACGCACATACAGCGCGAGCAGCGCCGGGAGGCCGCCGATGAAGAACATCGGGCGCCATCCCCACCGCGGGAACACGAAAAAGTAACAGAGCGCCGCGAGCAGGGACCCGCAGGCGTAGCCCTGCTGCAACAGTCCGGAAAAGACGCCGCGAAGCCGTGCCGGCACCTTCTCCATCACGAGCGATGCCCCCACGCCCCATTCCCCGCCCATGCCGATCCCGAACAGCGCCCGCAGCGCCATGAACGACCAGTAGCTCGTCGCGAAACCCGAGAGCACCTCGACCACGGAGTAGAAGATGAGGTCGACCATCAACGGCAGGCGCCGGCCGTAGCGGTCGGCCATCAATCCGAAGATGAGCGCACCCACCGGCCGGAACAGGAGCGTGAGCGTGATGGACGCCGCCATCTCCTTATCGCTGCGCCCGAATTCCTTTCCGATGGCCGTCAGCGTCATGACGACCACGAAAAAATCGAACGCGTCGAGCGTCCAACCTAGAAACCCCGCGACGACGGCGGGCCGATGATCCGGTGCGGCGTGCGCGTTGGTCATGGGCGCCGTAACATGGCGCACGCCGCGAGACCCGGCTATACTGGCCCAATCGCCTTTTTCGGAGGACGTCGTGTCCGGTAAGTTCGGAGAGAAGTACTACGACCTGACGCTCAACGCGCTCCGCATCGTAGCCGGCTTGCTGTTCATGATTCATGGCGGCCAGAAGTTGTTCGGCTGGTTCGGCATGGGGCCGATGACGGGAGTCTGGCCATTCGGCGTCGCGGGCGTCATCGAGTTCTTCGGCGGACTCGCGATTGCCGCGGGCCTCTTCACGCGCTACGTGGCGTTCGTCGCGGCCGGCGAAATGGCGGTAGCGTACTTCTGGATGCATGCCTCCAAGGCCGGGAGCATTTTCCCTTGGGTGAACAAGGGTGAGGCCCCCGCCCTGTTCTGCTTCATTTTCCTCTTCATCTGGACGTCGGGCGGCGGCAGCAAGACGCTCGACGCGTGGCTCGCCAAGCGGAGGACTCCATGATTCTGACACTCGCGCTCCTCGCCATCGTCCAGCAGGCTCCCACAATTCAGGAATGGAACGTGCCCTGGGCGGGCACGCGTCCCCGCGATCCGTATCTCGACCGCTCGGGGCGCGTATGGTTCGTCGGACAAACCGGGCATTACGTCGGCATGCTCGATCCCACCACCGGGGAGTTCAAGAAGTACGACCTCGCGCCCGGGACGGGGCCGCACAACCTGATTCTCGACAGCACCGGGATCGTGTGGTACTCGGGCAACGCGTCGTCACACATCGGGCGCCTCGATCCCAAAGACGGAAGCATCACGCGGATTCCGATGTCCGATTCGACCGCGCGCGACCCGCACACGATGGTCTGGGATCGTCACGGAGACATCTGGTTCACCGTGCAGGGCGGCAACGTCATCGGCAAAGTGACGGTGGCGAGTGGAACGATGCGTCTGGTCCGCGTGCCGACGCCGCGCGCGCGGCCCTACGGCATCGCGCTCGATCGCGCCGGTCGTCCCTGGGTCGTGTTGTTCGGCACCAACAAGATTGCGACGGTGGACCCCACAACGTTCGTTCTGACGGAATACCCTCTGCCCCGCGCTGACGCACGGCCGCGGCGCATGGCGATCACGTCCGACGGCGCCGTCTGGTACGGCGACTATGCCGGCGGCATGCTGGGACGCTTCGACCCGGGCACCAAGAGGGTCGAGGAGTGGCCTCTGCCCGGCGGGGCCGGCGCGCGGCCCTACGCCGTCACCGTGGACGATCAGGACCGCATCTGGGTCGTGGAGACCGGATCGCAACCCAACCGGTTCGTCGGATTCGATACGCGGACCCACCGGTTTCTGCCGCCCGCCGACGTCCCCAGCGGCGGCGGGACGATTCGCAACATGGTGTACGACCCCCGCGCGCGCGCCATCTGGTTCGGGAGCGATGCCAACACCATCGGCCGGGCCCAGCTCCCAAATCCCCCTGCGACGCCCGTTCCGTAGGTCGGCCCTAACTGCCGGCTTGACCCTCGGCGCGCTGGCCCTGGTCGGCGGGGCGCTGGCGGCGGTCCCGGCTTTCAAGACGGGACCGCCGCCCGGGCACACGGGGGGATTCGGCGAGCCGACGTGCCGGGCCTGCCATTCCGACGCGGGGCTCAACGAGCCCGGAGGCGAACTCACGGTAAATGGGGCGCCCGCTCGCTACGAGCCCGGCCAGACATACCAGTTGGAGGTCGTGCTGCGGCGCGCCGGGATGCTCAGGGCCGGATTTCAGCTCGCCGCGCGCTTCGCCGACGGACCGGCGGCGGGCGCACAGGCGGGCGTGCTCGCGCCCGCCGATGCCCGCTCGATCATCACCTGGGACACTTTGACCCAGGTGAGTTACATCGAGCACAATCTCGCCGGCACTGCGCTCACCGGTGACGCCGGTCACTGGATCGTCCGATGGACCGCGCCGGCGACTGCCACAAGTGCCGTGGTGTTCAACGTGGCAGGCAATGCCGCCAACGACGACGATTCCCCCCTCGGCGATTTCATCTACACGACGGCCCTCCGAGTGGCGCCGGCGGCTCGCCGGTGACAAATTAGGTCGTGCCTTTAACCAGTCGTCTGCTTGCCGACCGTCGCGGCGGGGTGGACCGCAGGACCGATCCGCGCCGTACGACGTTGGCGTCCGTCCCCGTCGATCGTCGCCGCGTGGTGGACTTGCGGCACGGGGCCGACCGCCGCAGCACGCTCGATCGGCGCAACCGGGTCGGTCGGCCGCGGACGTCGGAGACGCCCTCCGAGCACGTCCGCAACGCGCTTCAGTTGATGCATCACGTGAACGAGACTGACGGGCTCGATGTCGAGCAGCGCGCCGACCTGGCGGCTGCCCTCCGGCGACTCGAGCGCGCGCTCGACCTCTTAGAGCGTCGCGCCCTGGGCTAGCGCTTCCTATCGCCACCGTCTCGCGGTGAACGAACAACAGAACGCCGGCGATTCGCACGTAGCCCGCCGGCGAGAGATTCTCCGCCAGGCGAGCGTGGCGCTGCAGGGCCGCGTCGTCGCGATGTGGGAGGTCACGCCGCGCGCGCAGGTGCTCCCGATCCTGACGAGCGCCCTGCAGGCCCCGCCGGAAGCGACCACTTTCGACCTGAGCGCCACGCTGCAACGCTGGAGCGCCCCGATCATTCAGGGGAGCCGCTGGGTGGGATGCCGGCTCGACGACTCCGACCGCTGGTGCATCGCGCCGGTGCGGAGTCAGCCCCCGGCCCCGCCGCCCGGCGGCGTGGAGCGCCGCAGTCGCGAGCGCATGACCCTGGAGCTCGCCGGCCTGTGCCTGGGCCTGATCGATCAGACGCCGCGCATGACGGCGCGCCCGCGCACTCCCGAGTCCGACGCCCTGGCCGAGCTGGTCCGCCAGCCCAGTGTCATTGCGCACGAAGTCGCCAACCCGTTGACCGCCGCGCTGGCGGGACTCGACTGGTGCTTTAAGCGCGTGCGCGAAGCGGTGTCACTCGATCCCGCATTGCGGGCCGGCATTCTCGAGGACCTCACCGGCGTCGCCGAGGGCATGGACCAGGCCATCGCCTTCCTGCGGTCGATCCAGGACCGCGCGCGCGGCGGGCTCGCCCGCTGGGAGCGGTTCGACGCCGGCCAGGTGATCCGGTCCTGTGTCGCGCTGGAACGGCCGCTGGCCCGTAAGGCCGGCATCGCGCTCGAGGGTACCGTCGCAACCAGCGGCGTCTACCTGCAGGGGGACCCCAACGCCCTGTATCAAGTGCTGACGAATCTCATCCGCAACGCCGTTTCGGCCTCGCAGGGCGGCAGGACGCCCGTGGTGGTGACGCTCGCGCACGCTGGTGACGTCCTGCGCCTCGCGGTGCAGGACCGGGGCGTGGGGATCGCCACCGAGCATCGCGACCGGATCTTCGATCCGGGATTCACGACGCGTGCGTTCGGATCGGGCTCAGGGACCGGACTGACCGTCGTCCGGGAGATCACGCAGGAGATGTTCAAAGGCCAGGTGGACGTACAGTCCGCCCTGGGTCAGGGCACGACGTTTACCGTGACTCTGCCGATTCCGCCGCAGCGCGCGCCGCGGGGGCGCTGACGGCGATCACCTGAAGGAACGCGCCGAACACCTGGTCGGACCACCAGCTGCGACGTCGCGTCATCTCGGCGATGGCCTGCTCGAGCGTCATCCCGGGGCGATCGCCCCGCTTCGTCGTGAGCGAGTCGTACACGTCGAGGATGCCGACGATCTGCGCGGCGAGCGGAATCTCTTCGCCCTTCAAGTGGTCGGGGTACCCGGTCCCGTCAGAGTGCTCGTGGTGCGACCGAATGATCGGCTTCAGCTCCCAGGGGAACTCGACCGTCGCCAGGAGATCGAGGCCCCAGATGGGGTGCATCTGCAGCACGCGCTGCTCCTCGCTCGAGAGCGGGCCCGGCTTCCTGAGGATCTCGTGCGGGACGCGCACCATCCCGAGGTCGTGCAGGTACGCGCCGAGCAGGATCGTCGTCTCGGCCTGCTCGTCGAGCCCTAAGACGCGGGCCATCGCGACGGCGTTCGTGGCTACGCGCTCGCAGTGGCCGTACGTGTAGTTGTCGGTCGATTCGAGCGACTGACCCCACGCGCGGACGAGCGCCAGGTAGCTGCCTTCCAGCTCGGCCATCTTGCCGCCGACGTCCACCAGGTCCACGCGGGCGTCGAGGCGGCGGAAGAGCCGGTACGCGGCGTTGAGGAGACTCAGGGCCTCGACATTCCGTCCCATCGTCTGGTGCAGCAACGCCAGCTCGCGCGAGGCTTCCGCCTCGCCTAACGCCCAACCCGCCGCGCTGGCGAGGTCGATCGCCGAACGCAACCGTGACTCGGCCAGCGCGGGACGGCCGGTCTCGCGATACACCATGCCGAACACGCGGTAGGTGTCCGCCTTGGCGCGCTGCGCCCCGAGCTGGTCGAATATCGCGAGCGCCGACTCCGCGTTCTGCCGCGCATCCTCGAAGCGCTGCCGGGCGACGTGCACTTCGGCGTGATTGAGGAGGCAGAGCGCCCAGAGATGGACGTCGCCGACGCGTTCCGCGAATGACCGGCTCTCCTGGAAATAGCAATCCGCGGCGTCGAGCCGCCCGCGGTCGGCGCTCACCATGCCCAGGTTGTGATACGCGATCGCGCAGCCGTGCTCGTCGCCGCAGTTCCGGTACGCGTCGAGCGAGCGTTCGTAGCGCGCCACGGCCTCGCTCAACTGACCCTGGATGTTGGCGACGATCCCGAGATTCTGTTCGGCACGCGCGCGCAACGCCTGATTCGCGCCTCCGAGGTCCAGCACCCTGAGGAACGTCTCGCGCGCATCCTGCAGCGACCCCGTGGTGATGTCCATGACGCCGAGGGTATTGAGCGCTTCGGCGGCGAGTACGTCGTCGTTGATGTGCTGGGCTACGCCGTAGCTCCTGAGGCAGAGCCCGCGTGCCTGGTCGCCATCCCCACGTTGGTGCCGCACGACGGCGAGACGGCGGAGAGCCTCCGCCAGCACCTGCTGGTCGCCGAACTGCTGTGCCGTCGCAATCGCGGTTTCGTAGCGCTCGATGGCTTCGAGCAGGCTCCCCGCCCGCTCGCGCTCGCGCGCTTGTTGGAGCAAGGCGGCAGGTGGCGTGAACGGCGCGTTGCTCTGGCCGTCACCAGGCAAGGGCATACTCGGAGAAATGCTGGACCTTACCGCGGACCGTCTGGGTGAAGACGTTGTCCAGCGACTGCAGGTATTCGAGGATAGTGAGGTCGGTGCTGACGTACGCGATCCGCTTCGGGAGCAAGGAGCCCAAGAGGTCGCAGTTCGCGTAGCTCATCCGCAGGGTCGTGTACCCGTTGAATACCAGACCCTCCGGCTGGAACTGAATGCGATTGATCGTGTCCGAGGGCGTGACGGCGGTGATCGTCACGGCCGTGTCGAGCGCTCCAGCGGGGACCGTGAAGGTGTGCGGCCCCACGTGCATGACGCCGCCCTCCGGCCCAAGCGTCTGTGTGACCGAGTCGTAGGGGAGCGGCGTGCACTGGAGGAGGCCGGTGCGCCGCGTCAGGTCGCCGAAGAGGTCGCCGTCGAATAGGCCGGCCTGCGGCGCGGGACTCGTGGGTTCCGCGCAGCTGACCACGGCGAGCGCGATGCCCGCGAGTAACGCGGCGCGCCCGAGACCGATTGTTTTCATTATCTGCCTCATCACCTGCCCCTCCCATGATCTTCGAGCACGAGGCCCGGCGGTGTGCTGCGGACGCCCACGCGGGCGTCATCCAGCGCCGTCCCCGCATCGAAGCGCCGCACCCAGGGATAGCCGGGTTCGGGCCGACCGTTCCGCACCGCCGCCGCCGCGCGTCCCAGCAGCGCGACGGGATCGATCGGCGCGTACTTCAAGTTCCCGACGGCATCGTACCCGACGCGGATCCCCGGCGTCACGGTGGTGTCACGGCTGCCGCCCGGGGACGAGCACAGGGCCGACGCGACGCGTTGCGCGAAGCGGAGGGCGCCGGTGTCCGTCGTGCCGGGAGCGAGCACCGCGAACTCGCCGGGTCCCAACGACCCGACCACATCACACACGCGCGCGGTCTGCAGGACCAGGTTCGCCGCCCGCGGGTCCGGCGGACCCTCGACGGCGAAGACGACGCAGGCGAGCGCGCCGTGATGGCGGGCCATCAGCGCGCCCAACTCGCGCGCCCGTCGCGCGAGGCCGGGCCGGCTGTGCAGTCCCGTCAACGGATCGAACAGGCCTTCGGCGAGCGTCGCATCGATGTTGCGCTTGGCCTGGATGTACGTCTCGAGCTTGAGCGAGATCTCGTCCGCGTCGCCCCCGTACCGGACAAAATCCCACACCCCGGCGCGCAGCGCCGTCACGCGCTGCTCCGGCGTCGGCGGTCCCGACGTGAGCATGAGGATCGGGACGTTGCGGCCGATGTGCGGCTCGCCACGGAAGAGCCGGCAGGCCTCGAGCCCCGTGAGGTCGGGAAGGTCGGTATCGAGAATGATG
>Ga0193710_1000057_pt1 | contig 10246 bp, 11 predicted proteins | sample H3m1metaG_FD_144923 | JGI IMG/M metagenome (GOLD analysis project Ga0193710, IMG submission 144923) | Soil microbial communities from a riparian zone of the East river system, Colorado, United States - H3m1 | ecosystem: Environmental > Terrestrial > Soil > Riparian zone | place: USA: East River... | reverse complement strand
AACCATAGTAAGAACGACTGACAGGACCGCAATTGCAAGGATATCGTCTACTATAGCTGCTCCCAAAATTATTTTGGCTTCTTTTGTTTGCATCTTTCCTAATTCAGTAAGGACCCTAACCGTTATGGCTACACTAGTTGCGGTAAGTGCTGTAGCTATCAGTATAGACTGTAATCCCTCTAATCCAAATATTGTAAATACATAGTAACCCAAGAAGAATGGAACAATAACTCCTAATGCCCCTATTGTGAATGATGCCGCACCACCTCGCAAGAATTCTCTTGGAGTAATTTCAAGTCCCGCTATGAATAATATGACAATCCCCGCTAATTCACCTATTTGACGCACTGTTTCATTTAAGATGACGAGAGGTTTACCATCAAAAATTGGTATCGAACCCAATGCGAAAGGACCTATTATTATTCCAGCGAGTAACTCCCCTAAAACGCCAGGAAGTCTTATTTTGTTAAAGAGCTCAGCAAATAACTTTGCTGCAAATAGAAGGACGGCAAGAGAAATCAAAACATGTATTAATTCCGTTCCTTGCTGTTCCATCATAATCTATCATTTATAAAAAGAAATCATCATACTGGCTTAATAAATGTAAATCTGTTACGAAATATGGAATTTTTTATATTGAGAGGCTTGAATGATCTCAATGCGATATTTTTTTTGCTATGTGCGATCTATCGATTGCTTAATTTACTCAAAGTCTGACATAAGAAATTGCATGGAGTGTATTCAAGAAATATATCTTCAGCTTTCAAACCATGTACCTTGATAGCATGATCTGCCCCTTTGCTCAAGATTTCCTCTTCAGTTTCACCCTCAATCACGTAATCGCAATCCAATCCTGTTTCACGACAAATGATGGTTAACAATACAGCAGGTAGACAATACGCCACATAAAGTATTAAGTTTTCTCATTCAAAAGCCTGCGAACTCCAAAATCTGGCCCCAATTTGGCCTTTGAAGGTTTATTTAAGATGTTTGGATAGATTATGTGCTTTGAAGCTATTATCGCTAAACGTCGGTCTTCCACGTCAAGTGAAATTCCAGAATGAACTTGTAACTACTGGAATCTTTAAGGAACCAGTAAGTGGTCGTGTAAGATTACGGAAACTCAATCTCGACGGAGACAAGCAGGCTGACTTAACAGTACATGGCGGTGCCGACAAGGCCATCTATGCCTATGCAAGAGAACATTATAGTTACTGGCATAAGGAACTCAATGGCATGTCGTTGCCTTGGGGTATGTTTGGTGAAAATTTTACTACACAAGGAATGTTTGAAGAAATGGTTAACATTGGGGATCAATTCCAGGTTGGAACAGCAAAAGTCGTCGCAACTCAGCCTAGGATGCCATGTTATAAACTTGGAGTAAAATTTGGAAGAATGGACATTATTAAAAAATTTTTATCAAGTGGTCTTACAGGTGTCTATTTCAAGGTAATGAAGGAAGGAGAGCTAGAACAAGGTGATGAAATTAAACTTATAAAAAAAGATGAAAATAATGTTACGATAAAGGATATTGTCAGGTTATACACTATAAATAAGGACGATCTTCAAACAATGGAACGTGCCGTCAAGGTTAAAGATTTACCAAATGGTTGGAAGTTTCATTTCATCGAACAGTTAAAGCAGGCAAGAAAAAAATGATAGTCATCATAACCTGGTATACAAGCAAATGATAGGATCCATGAAAAGCAAATTAATAGATAATTATGGTAGAATTGCAAAAAAGCTAAGAATCTCAGTCACAGACAGGTGCAATATGCGATGCGGGTATTGCATGCCAAAAGACAATACAAAGTGGTTTGATACTACTGAAGTTCTCTCTTTTGATGAGATAATTAGGCTTTCATCTATTTTTGCTACTTTAGGTGTTGAAAAAATAAGAATAACAGGAGGTGAACCACTGGTTAGACCTTCAATAGAAAACTTAATTAAATCAATTGCAAAGATAGGCAACATTAAGAGCATCGGACTAACAACCAATGGGTTACTACTTTTAGAGAGAGTAGAAGCATTAAAATCTAGTGGTCTTGACAGTGTGAATATTAGTCTAGATTCATTTAAAGAGGATAGATTTAAGATGATGACTGGGGTCAATGGATTAGACAAAGTCATAAGTTCTATCCAAAAAGCAAAAGATGTTGGATTTGATGTAAAGATAAATACTGTTGTCGTCAGGGGTTGGAATGATGATGAAGTTGTTGAATTTGCCAATTTTGCAAGACGCACAGGCATCACTGTCCGATTTATAGAATTTATGCCATTAGATGGGACAGGGATATGGAGAAGCGATCTTGTTTTTAGTAAAAAGGAAATGATCGAAAAATTAGAGTCCAATATTGGAAAAGTCTTTCCTGCCTCAGAACAAGAGATGTCAACACCTGCTAAACTCTATTCTTTTTCAGATAGAATAGGCACTGTAGGATTTATTCCCTCTGTAACAGAGCCCTTCTGCAGTCAGTGCGATAGGATAAGATTGACTTCTGATGGAAGATTTCTTACATGTCTATTTGAAAGCCCAGGCTACGATATCAAGAGTTATCTGCGCAAAGGAGCATCAGATGAGGAGCTTAGTCATTGCTTGATCCATTGTATGACTACGAAACAGGAAGGGATAGCGAGTCTGATAAGAATTAATGGTCTTAAGCCAAAACTAAACCTCATGCATACCATTGGTGGATAATCTCAAATTGAGTTCGGATATTCCAAATAACGACAAAATAAAAGTCAGATTATTTGCAATTTTGAGAGAGATGGTGGGTGAAAGCGAAATAACAATAACGGTACCGGCTGGCATCACAGTAAGCTATCTACATAATGAAATATTAAAGAAGTATCCTCAGCTTAAATCGTTTAGTAACAAATTTGTAACTTCCGTAAACTGTAAGGTTACTGCTGGAGATGCCATTATTACTTCCAAGGATGAAATTGCTCTTTTGCCACCAGTCAGCGGGGGTTGAGCTCTTGATTCGTATTACCAACAATCATCTAAGTTTGCAAGAGGTAATGCGTCAGCTAGAGGATAGTTCTGCAGGTGCATTATCAATCTTCATAGGCAACGTCCGTAATCGAGGAAGGTCTGGTAACGTTTCAGAGATTTATTACGAGGCTTACCACGAAATGGCAGAAGATAAAATGAAAGAAATTGAAAATGAAGCACAAACAAAATGGGCAATTAAAAAATTAGTTACAATTCATAGGATCGGCAATTTAAAAGCCGGTGAGACCAGTATTATAATTGGGGTCTCTTCAGAACATAGGCACGAAGCTTTTGAGGCATGCAAATATATCATAAATAATGTGAAAACTCGGGTACCCATTTGGAAAAAGGAAATATCTAAAGAAAGTCAGAAATGGGCAGATGGGAACTTACTTGAGTAGAGAAAAGATGAACGATAAAAAGAGCAGGGGTATGTTTGATGTTGGTGCAAAGCCAGATTCCAACAGAACAGCACGAGCACAGGCAGTATTGAACATCGACGCTAATACGGCAGTATTGATTGGTCAAGGAAAGTCACCCAAGGGTGATATTGTGGAGGCAGCAAAGATAGCAGCCACTTTAGGAGCTAAGAAAACATCAGACCTCATACCATATTGTCATCCAATACCTCTAGATCACATTAAGGTTCAAGTATCAGTAAAATCCCAAGCAATTGAAGTCGACGTAGAAGTTAAAAGCATATGGAAAACGGGGGTAGAAATGGAAGCTCTCAGTGGAGCTTGTATTGGTGCATTGACCATATATGATATGCTAAAACCAATAGACGATTCACTATTCATCTCATCTGTCAAGCTTGTTGAAAAGTCAGGAGGAATAGGCCAATTTGCAATTAAGAAAGGATATAAGATCAGAGCAGGTGTGATCGTCGTCAGCGATTCAACTGCAGCTGGAAAGCGGGCAGATAAATCCGGAAAATTCATCGTTAAAACACTAAAAAATAAAAGTATTGATGTAGTGAAATACAAAGTAGTGCCTGATGATAGTTCTGCTATTGAGGAACTCTTGATAAAATATTCAGATGATCTCCATTTAAACTTGATATTGACAACTGGAGGAACAGGACTTGGTCTAAGAGACGTAACACCTGAAGCTACAAGAAACGTCTTAGAAAAGGAAATAACGGGAATTGCCGAGGGGAGCAGGGCATATGGGCAGAGAAGAACACCCTTATCGATGCTCTCAAGAGGGGTTGCGGGAGTAAGGGGAAAAACTCTAATAATCAATATTCCAGGAAGTTTAAACGCAGTATCAGAGTCCTTAGATTTCTTATTTCCGGGGCTACAGCACGCGTTCAAGATGATGGAGGGACACGGCCATTAATGAGCTTTTACTGATAATACTTGTCCCTCTTTTCTTTGCAATAAGTTTTATTTATTCCAGTGTTGGATTTGCAGGGGGAAGCAGCTATATTGCAATTCTAGTCCTTGTTGGGGTAAATCTATTCACCATTCCTCCCGTGTCATTGGCTCTGAACATAGTTGTTGCTTCAATAGCGCTCTTTAATTATTTGAGAGCAGGTCACTTATCACTTCGTATATCTGTTCCATTACTCATCTCAGTACCATTTGCTTTTATTGGAGGTTCTACTGTACTACCAGAGAAAATTCTCATATTAATCTTCGTAATCGCTCTTTTTTCAGCTTCGGCAATGCTACTATTAAGTAGTAATCAAATAAAAACAAGACAGGAGAAAATACGAAAATTAAACCTAAGTCTTTCTAGGCTTTCGTTAATTACATTGCCATTAGGTGCTGTTTTAGGGACCGTTTCAGGCCTTGTTGGAATTGGTGGGGGGATCTGGTTATCACCAATCTTGATATTAACTGGTCTAGCAAATCCAAAGACAGCTGCAGCCTCAGCAAGTTTATTTATACTTACAAATTCGGTTAGTGGGCTTGTCGCCCATTCAATTACTAAGGAAGTTGATTTTGCACTGATTTTACCATTGGCCTTTGTTGTCCTTTTAGGAGGATTTCTAGGTTCAAGGTTGGGGGCTTTTAAATTGAGTCATGAAAAATTGATTTTTATCATAGGAATTATAGTAGCTATCGCAGGGATTAATCTGGCAACAAGGTTATTCAAATAATGTATTTCTAAAACGGAAGGAATGATTTTCCCGACTGGTAAGGAAATTCTGTCGGGTTACCTGATGAAAAAGACAGACCAGGAAATATGTTTATTTTTACTTTTTGTCCCCTTTTTAACATAATCAATCGTTCGGGTACCAAAATAAAGCCATTGGTCCCTGTTAGTACTGTTATGTCCGTAGTTTCCCCAGTTATAGGCTTTGCATGAAATTCGCGTGACGCTGATCGCAACATTTTCACATATACTATTTTAGTAAAGTTTTGAAATTTTCTTCGGGCGTTCCAATCTTCAGTAAGCTTTGCTGAAATAAAGGGTCTGGTAAAAGGATGCAGACCCAACATAACTCTTATGAGTGGCTGCGCAAATACAATAAAGGCGTTCACAGCTCCTTGTATGGGCCCGGGAAGAATAATAACTGGTCTGCTTCGAAGTGCGGCGAGTCCCGTTACCCTTCCTCTATCAAGTTTTATTCCGTGCACCAAAATTCCTGGTTTTCCAATATCATTTATTGATTCAGCAACAAGATCCCGCAATCCAACAGAAGATCCGCCCGTTGTTAAGATGATATCACTCTCAGATAACGCAACTCTAATTTTATTTTTTATCTTGTGAATATTATCAGGTGTAATTTCAAGATCTAGAGGTATACCTCCTGATGATTCAATTAAATTAGATATGACTCTACTATTAGTATTTAGTATTTTTCCGCGCTTTGCGTCATTGATCTCATTTGTAAGCTCATTGCCTGTAGGAATAATTGCAACCCTTGGTTTTTTAAAAACTTTTAGTTTTCGAATTCCAAGTATTGAAACTAATGCTAAATCCTGTGTTCTAAGAACATGTCTTGCATTGAGTAACAAATCCTTACGTGCGATCTCATCACCCTTAAATGATATAAACGATCCTTTAGCCAAATATCTTTGAATTGTAATTGTATTATTTTTAGAATCTAATTGTGTATCTTCTAGAGGAATAACTGTATCTCCCAAACGCGGCAAAACTTCACCAGTTGAGACCCTAATAGCTTGTCCTGTAAGTAGGATTTGGTTTTCTCTCTTATCCACTTTTCTCCTAGGCACTACCCTAAGTTTTATTGGTCCATGTTGAGATATTCTACTAATATCGTTATATTTTACAACAAAACCGTCCATATGGGAACAGTTACTCCACGGGATATCAATATGCGATATTATATCAGTACATAGTACCCGTCCTACTGCCTTCTCAGTCGAGATTAATTCTGCCATTGGTCTGATAGTTATTGCATTCACTAGTTTGGAATAGCTTGCCCTCACTGATGTATAATATGAAGGTGTCCAATGCATTCCTGTTTTATGATTCATTTAGTATTTAAGAGAGTACGCCTACTATCGATAATAAAATACATTTGGATGGTAGAGCAAGCGAATGTCCTGAGGCAGGTAGTACTTGACAAAAGCTTTTTCTTGTACATTTCAATTTTCGTTACGTATTTAGATACTCTTTATATAATATGATTTGGTCATATTTAGTACTTTTCACAATGTCAAACCAAATGAGTATTAGCGTATTGGCGATAGCTATCAGTGTTACTGTTCTGATAGCAGTAACATCTAAAGTCATCTTCAGTCAAGACCCATCAGTAGATGATACACAAGACGTGTCTGCTGTCAACAATCATACGATGATGATGCCAGGTGGCAATATGACTTTTGGATCTTCGCTAGATAATGCTAAAATGCATTTAATGGAGGCAATCATGGATCTAAATGAAGGAAACATCAAGGGCGCAATTATGCAACTAAATATGACGGATCAAGGAATTAAGATGCACGAAAAAGAGATGATGGACATGATGAAGAGTATGAAACCGAATATGCCTGCCACTGTATCGAAGGCTCAAAATGAATCATCATAATTATGGGCATGATAGACTAGATAGCTTGAGCAATAAATCAAATTGGTCAGCTTCTATTACGGAGCTTGCTATTAATCAGACTATAGTTTAGAGTATACTTAATCGAAAAAACCTTAAATCGTTAAAATTCGATCAAAATACGTGGCAAGAAATTCGCACAGATTCCTTGTTCCGTTTGTTGCAGGTCTAGCGGCGGGAGCAGTGGCTGTTGCAGTGTCAATAATACTAAAAGATACGAGTGGTGGATTGTTTCTCCCAGAAATAGCATCTCAGGCATTGTTTTCAGTAACACCTGGAGAATTTGAATCACAGGCAGTTGAAAATTTCGGACCTCTTGCCAAATATTCGGCGTTTATTGGTTCAATTATTGCTAATATAGTAGCTTTTGGAATTATCGCAATTTTTCTTGATAAACTATTTGCTAGATTGAAGAGGAGGAGATATCTGCTTGAGGCTTTACTATCCTCTGGTTTGTCGTATATAATTTTCGTAATTATAGCAATAATACTGGTTTCGCTAATTCAATCAAGAAGTGGTATACAAGTCGTGCCACTATCCCTTATCGTGCTATCCCTTATTCCATCCCAGCTTGCCTTTGGATTTGTGTTTTCATCATTCTTTCATGGTAGACATAAGGGAAAATCCATGGAGGTATCAGAGCCTAAGCCTAGTCCTGATAAATCATTTGATACTATGCCCGTAAAATATAGTAGAAGAGCATTTCTTGGCCTATTAGCAGGCTCGGCTGTAGCATTACCGATAATTTTTCTTGGGGTTGATAGGCTTCTTTCCAGACAAAATGAGGAACAAGAACTAGAATCCACTACCCCTCTGTTACCACAGACCGGACCTAAACCTAAGGGCTTTGAGGATCCAAATCTAGTACCACTTCTTGCTTCTGAAGTTACTCCAACATATTTGTTTTACAGGATTGATATCAATCCAATAGTTCCGCAAGTCGATTCAAAGTCTTGGAATCTTACAATAAAGGGGCTAGTCGAAAAACCATTGACTATTAACTATGACCAGATTAAGGCAATGCCTTCAGTGGAGGAATATGTAACATTAGAATGCATAAGTAACAAGGTCGGTGGCGACTTAATAAGCACCGCTCTTTGGAAGGGCGTACGTTTAAGCTATCTGCTTGATAAGGCCGCAATTAAGCCAAACGTAAAATATGTCGTCTTCAGGTGCGCCGACGGTTATGACGTAGGAATTCCTATAGAAAGGTCCCAAATGGAAGGTACTATACTGGCTTATGATATGAATTATACTCCACTTACGCAGAAGCATGGATTCCCCGTCAGGGCAATAGTACCAGGTCTATACGGAATGATGAATCCAAAGTGGATAACAGAAATTGAATTAGTAGATAAGGTTTACGAGGGCTATTGGCAGCGACTAGGATGGGCTAATAACGCTGAGGACAAAACTGGTTCGTCCATATTAATTCCCGGTCAGGCGCCGGCAAGACAAAGATTCAGAAAGCTAGATGAGACTGGAGCTCCCTCCAATTGCGGGGATAGCATTTGCAGGAGACAGAGGAATAGCTAAGATTGAGGTAAGCACTGATGGAGGGGCTACCTGGAAAACAGCCAATGTAAAAGATCCTCTCTCGAAGTACACATGGGTACTATGGACAGCTGGATATGTACCACCAAATAAAGAAAATTATGCCATTGTAGTTCGAGCAACTGACAAAACAGGTAAGATTCAAACTACTGAAATGAGCCCTCCTTTTCCCAATGGTGCCACTGGATACCATACAATAACCACATAGTAATGGATTATAGATTTAAAATATCAATTATCAAAGTAATAACTATTGGTAAATAGCGATAGAATTAAACACATTCTATTGTTTCTTAGAGGGATTTTATTTTTCTAATCCTTAAATACAATAATTTTGTTATACCGCAAGGAAAACTATCATGTCTACTACACAATTTACTTCCGAATCACGCGGCCAATATAGTGCTAAAGGTTATTCTGCTACAAGTTCTACCTCGCCGCTTGCTCCAACAGTCATCTCTCGGCGTGAGCCGGACGATCACGATGTTCAAATCGAAATCCTCTTTTGTGGTATCTGCCATTCTGACCTTCACCAAGTCCGTAATCAGTGGAGCGTGATGCCTACTGTCTATCCCTGCATTCCGGGACACGAGATAGTTGGTAGAGTCACAAAGGTTGGCTCTGCAGTCACCCAGTTCAAGCCAGGCGACCTTGCGGCAGTCGGCTGCCTAGTTGACTCCGACGGCTCATGTCCCGAATGTCAAACTGGTCTTGAACAGTTTTGCCCCCACTTGACTCTTACCTATAATTCGCCTGACTCCTACTTAGGAGGCGTTACCTATGGGGGATACTCCGATAGCATAGTAGTTAAAGACCATTTTGTTCTTCACGTTCCAGCCCACCTTAATCTTGCTGGAGTAGCACCTCTCCTTTGCGCTGGGATCACTACCTACTCGCCCTTGCGACACTGGGGTGTTACTAATGGTAAGAAAGTGGGCGTAATTGGTCTTGGTGGACTTGGACACATGGCGGTAAAGTTTGCACATGCCCTTGGCGCTTACGTCGTTGTCTTTACCACTTCACAGAATAAGAAGGATGATGCAGTTCGCCTTGGCGCTGACGAAGTTATCGTTTCCCGCGATGCTGATCAGATGAAAAAACACACTGGCAGTTTCGACTTTATACTCGATACCGTTTCCGCTGAGCACGACCTCAACACCTACATCCAACTACTTCGGCGCGATGGAAACATCACCCTTGTAGGGGCCCCAGACAAGCCTTACGCCGTATCTGCATTTGGACTTTTGTTCCAGCGTCGCAGCATCTCTGGTTCGCTCATAGGAGGTCTCGCCGAAACACAGGAAATGCTCGACTTTTGTGGCAAACATAACATCACTGCTGATGTTGAAGTTATTCCTATCCAGAAGGTTAACGATGCTTACGATAGATTGCTCAAGTCTGATGTAAAGTATCGGTTTTCTATTGATATGGCCTCCATCAAATCTGAATAAAAGGAATCCCGACTCACTAATATCCTGTTTTTTTAGTATTCCTTACGTGGTTTTCTGTGCTAGCATATGTTGATATTTGCAAATAGGTAGATAAACAATAGAGAATATACTACTAATAGCAATGGGTCTCAGCTTGAAAGAACAAATTAGTAGTTTTATAAGATCGTTACCTAATGTCGAGAGAAAACATGATCCGATGAGTGATGAAGCTTATTTCTATGG
>Ga0193710_1000053_pt1 | contig 10488 bp, 9 predicted proteins | sample H3m1metaG_FD_144923 | JGI IMG/M metagenome (GOLD analysis project Ga0193710, IMG submission 144923) | Soil microbial communities from a riparian zone of the East river system, Colorado, United States - H3m1 | ecosystem: Environmental > Terrestrial > Soil > Riparian zone | place: USA: East River... | reverse complement strand
CCGCGCTTCGTTCTATTTCTGTCAAGTACGAAGAGGACGGTACCGTTTTCGTAGAAGCAGAAGAAAATGTTAATGCCTTAAAAAAGGTAATGAAAAATTTTCTCTCAATGGAATAATATTATTTAGTATGATAACGACAGTTCTCTATACTAATTGCTGGCTGGCGGTTCATCTGTTAGGCTTTTGATACCTTTTTCAGAATAATATAATCGCAACCATATGACGATGGTCAGAAAAATTGTAACACCAGCATGTATCTGTGATCCTAATCCATCTGGCAAACTCAAAAATGTGCTAATCTGTTTGATTTCAAATAGTTCTCCTATTATGTAGAGTCCTATGAAAAGTGATATTTGAAATTGAAAGGTTCTGATACTCCCAGATTTAATTGAAGACCATCCAAAGAAAATCAAGGATATCGAAAAAAGAATTGATGTAATAATAGACATATATGGAATGGTCTCGGCACTAAAATCTAGAATCAAATTACGTACTAGCCTTCTCCGCTTCCTCTCCTTTACTGATCTTTTTTATTGAAAAGAAATAGAAAATTGCGAATATTGTCATTGCTATTGCGGACAATGGTTCAAGAATTCCCTTTGAGAGTATCTTTAAATCAAGCATACCGGCAACATGATAAATGAATTGAATGATCATAAAACTAGCTAATAATATCATCAATTTTACAAGAGCATCACTTCCAATCTTTTGATTTCTTGACTTCAAAATGAAGAAAATTGGAACTACAAATGCCGCAAAATAAAAGATCGCGTCAATTAAGTGATATTGGATTTGTATCAACTTTCTAGATTACCCTACTCATTCTTAATCGAGTTTGTGTAAGGTATACATTGAAACTTAAAAATGGATCTACGAAATCCACATCCGACATCCAAAATTCAGACTTGTCTGGCCATTTATATTAAAAAGTAGAATAAGTAACCTGCACCAATATGAATCACAAAATATAAGCGAGCTCTGTAGTAACAGGAATAAGCGGCCAAACTCTACAGAAGACATTCGCAGAAAATTACTCCGCTGCGACAAGTGCAAGCGTAACTAGTGCATCTTCAGGAAAAAATGATGCAACGACCTTTAAGACGGTCATTCCAAACGAGTCAAGAAACAAGGAATTCTGGATAAATACGGTACACCTTGATGGAAACACAAACATAAATCCTGGTGTAAAATGTGACACATGTCCTCAAAACACTCCACTGCACCCAGCTGAACAACCTCCTGCAAATTCAACTATCCCGCAGGGTGGAGGTTTCAGGATAACTGAACCCAATAATGTCGGAGCATGGGACTTCAGATCGTTCACATTCACTCCAGACCAAATAGTCGTCAACCAGGGTGATAAAGTTACCCTACACTTCATAGGAGTACAAGGAGCACATCATGTGGTTAGCGTTGAAGGAGTCGATACCTTTCAACTAATGAGAGGACAAATCCACACAGTATCATTTGTAGCAGACAAGCCTGGAACCATAACTTACATCTGCCACGTACACCTGCCAAACATGGTTGGCCAGATTTTGGTCCTACCAAATGCTGGTGCATAAAGCAGATAGATAAATAGATAGGAAGTAATGTCGAATGGCGGTCTGCGCTTTCCCTCACTTTTTTGGTTTTCGATTATACTCAGAAAGGGATCAGATTATGATAGATAAACAAGTTAATCCATGCTTCACAGAAAGGTTTGAATCAAGTAACAAAGCTATAACCTATCAGCTTGGTACATTGAACAAAAACTATGTTCTGGTTCAGGAGACAGCTTATCTTGACGGTTACCCACATATAGATAGAAGAGGTGATTTTATATCGAATGATTAATAATAATAGTAAATTAATGTATACATTAGTATTCCTGATTTCTTTTACTGCCTTAGTATATTTTCTAGCCATATACCACGATGTAAGAGAACTAAATGATCCAGATTCCAGTTTACAGGAAAGAGTTGCTTACAAAATTGAAATTACTTTGTTCCTGATAGTCGGTTTCGGATATATAGGGATGGCTATCTGGATTTTAATTGACCGGATCAATACGATTATTCCTTATATTATAACCATAGTCGGATCAATTTTCCTTATTTGGATCTACTTGCTTGCCATTACTAAGGGTGTACCCATAGTTGGTGTGGAGCACGAGCCTGATGTACTAGCTACAATTAGCAAGATAATGCAGGGATCGATTATTAGTATAACAGCAATTCTGATATCTTCTGTAGGATCAAAGAAAACGATCCCTAAAGTTATAAATGAACTTAATCAGAATTGTGTTCTTTGTGGTAGACAAATTATCGACGAAAATGCTTCAGTCACACTTCGGAAGCCCGATGGTACTAACCACGTGTTTGACAGTAATACCTGTAAGAAAAATTTTCAAAAACTAAGCGCTGTGTATGGTGGTGATAATTTGACGTGAATAATACTACCACGCCTTTCAAAATTAGTCACTTAGCGCCCAGTAATTTCTTGTTATGAATTCTACAAGATTGCCAGATGGATCTCGAAAATAAATTGATTTAGACATGTTATCATTTTCCCAAACTATTTCTTTTTCGATTTGTATATTATTTTTTTCCAGCAAATCCTTTGCTGCTTCATATTCGTCTGATTCGATTTCAAAGGCGACATGAACCATCGAAGGTGGAGTAGGTGCACCATGACTGGTCTCCTTTTCAGCAGCAGTTACCCTGTGATTAAAAATAAGAAGCATGTTTTTATCCGTCTTTAAAAAAACATGCCTATCTTTCCGTTCAGAGACTAGCTCCAAGCCTAATTTATCAACATAGAATTTTTTCATCTCTTCTAAATGAGATGAATATATTGACGTTTCTACAATCTTTCTGAACTTCATATTATGTTAAGGAATATGATAAATCAAACAAAATAAAGTATTTGATAGTAAAATTAGCTTTGGATCCGAATTGTTAACAATGCGATTCCCGACGGCCGAACATCTGCATATTAAAATTATATTTTTTAGATCTCATTTTTTTAACAGTTTAAACGCATGATTTCCGTTACCGGTTCTGAAGTAGTGTAATATCCATATAAGTGCAATTGGTTCAAGAAGCCTAGAACCTTCTATCCCTCCGATATCGATTGTTTCCCAGCCAAACTTTGAAAGTATGTCATCTGTTACAATCTTTTTAGCTGCCTCATCGTTTCCACATATAAACATAGTAGGTTTCCCACCAGGGAAATCGGGATGAATCATATGAGGATTTCCAACAATGTTAAAAGCCTTTACAACTTTGGAATCAGGTAACATTCTTTGAACGGTCTCGCCAGCAGAATCTGTGTGGCCTAAAGCCAATCGTGGTGGCATACCTTCAGTAAAGTCTAACGGATTAGTTACATCGATAACAATTTTCTTGGCAAGATTTTTTGAATTTGACAGTTGTATCGCGTCAGCTGTTCCTTCCCACAATGTTGCTAACACAACGAGTTCACCAAAACTCGCTGTTTCTGCAAATGTTCCTGATGATGCTTTTTCTTTATCGTGTTTGTCTATCCATTCGGTAATCTTACTCTGATTCGGATCACGTGAGCCTATTTTAACTTGGTGGCCAAGTTCAATAAAGCCATCTGCAAGTCTGCGTCCTACATCTCCGGATCCTATTATTCCAATTTTCATGATATAGTTTTCTCCTGCTGATTTATACGCTTTACATTTAGTGCAATTACATCAAAGAAATTCAGACCTAATGACTACATGGGCCAAATCCTTGGCGTACGATTTCCACCAGATCCTCTAATCGAAGCTTTGCAGTATAGATACTAAATAAGTTAGATTTCTGATGACTTGGGCAAGGTCAATTAGAGAGACAAGTTACGATCAGTTGGATATGTTTCGGTTAGTATTAAAAGGAAAAAACTTGAACGAAGGCTAGAAGGGCAGTAATGAAATTTACAAAGCACGACGAACATTCCTTAACTTATTACCTGCCCGAGGAACAAAATGAATTGACGGATTGGCTACATCTGGCTATTGCAGAATGCAGCAAAATACGGAAACAGAAACAGAAACCCCCAATTAAGACAAAAAGCTAAATACCAAGTGTAGAAGCCTACTACATGCACGATTCCAATCCCAACTTAGTCTGATATGCCGCTGTATTAAGCAAGGCTTATCGTCACAATTAATTCGCTTAAAGTAGTGGATTTACTGGTGATCGTAAAGATTTCGAACTTGATCATTCGATATCACTTGAGCTCGGTGGAAGTCCCAAAGAAGTAAAAAATCTTTGGCCTAAACCATATTTCACAAAGTTCAATGCGCATATAAAGGACAAATTCGAAAACTATCTTCATAAGCAAATCTGTAATGGTGCTATGAGCTTGTCTGAGGCGCAGACACAGATTGCAACTGACTGGAAAACAAACTGGAAGGAAGTTCAAAAACGTTAAGAAGTCTATTGTATAATTTTACAACCCAAATCAAAATATAAGGATAGAATTTCTATGTTTGATCAATCTGAAAAACCAGATTCGTCCCGACGGGCCCGTGTCAATCTTGTCTCTTTATTTGTCTGCACAGAAGATGAAAATGTTTACCATCGCCATGAACATGTCTGCCTATGATATGATATTTTAGTGGAATGTCCGGTTGGTTGTTATTTTTTAGTATTAGTGCATATTAGTATTAGCGTATATGATTGTACTGCAATTCACTACAAGCAAAAAAAATGAAATTGAACTGAATATATTCTTGGTTCATGTAACCATTCGGCACAATGCTGTAGACCCATCAACTGAATAATTCAAGAGTACTAAAGCTGAAAACGGTAAATGAATTCAGGTCAAACTATCACAATATTTTTGGATAGGTCATGATTAGGTAGTAAAGGAACGATCGGAAATATTAGGCTTGAAACCAATTTCCTCTGCAGGGGTTTTAAGTCTGGTTACATCCCGCTTGAAGAATAAGTCTATTATCCAGTCCACTAAAACTCGCAATTTCTTTTCTACTGTAGGAAGATTAACTAGATAGTATGAGCGCCAAAACCACCAAGCTGCAAATCCATGAACCTTATGTCCAAGTATTACGCCAACACCATTTCTCTTTCCTATCAACGTCATAACCCCTTTTGTCTTGTAATCAAATGTTTCTTTATGATTTTCTTGAGCCTTAATTTTAGAGATCAAATTGATTGCAGCAACCTTTCCCTGTCTTAATGCGTGTTGGGCGGTTGGGGGATAAGGCTTTCCTGTATTAGGATCTGTGACACAGGCACAGTCGCCTAGGGCCATAATGCTATCAGCATATTGTTTGGGTTGTGATAATAGTTCCTTGATCTAGTTTAACATTGTCTGAGGTGACCTCTATCACACGTGTGTTTAAAAGCACTTCGACTCCATTTTTTCTTATTTCCCGTAAAGCAAAGTCTGCTAGATCCTCAGTTACTTCGGGAAGTATCCTTCCACCCGAATTTATGAGTATTATTCTTGCATAGGATTTTTGTAGATTGTGGTAAAAATATTTTATTGAATCTAGTATGAAGTCATTCAATTCGCCGACAATTTCAACGCCAGAAAAACCTCCTCCAACTACCACGAAAGTCAACAGTCTTTTCCTAAGGTCAATATCTTCATGTTCAATGTCGGCCTGTTCTAACATATTTATCACATGATTGCGTAAGACTATGGCATCGCCAAGGTTCTTTAGAGTAAAGGCTTGTTTAGCAGCCTCACTCACACCAAAGAAGTTTGTTTCACTTCCTAATGCTAAGACAAGGTAATCGTATTTCAGCATATGACTACGCCACTCGATAGGCTTTGTATGCTTTCCGATCCTATGGGTTATAACGACTTCCTTCTTCTCCAGATCAATTGACTCTATCTCTGTTTCATAAAATTTTGCTCTATTGCAAAAGGCTCTCAGCGGTGTTACTATATGTCTTGTCTCGATCATCCCTGATGATATTTCAGGAAGCATTGGTGTAAAGAGGAAAAAGTTGTCTCGACTTACCAGTGTTATGTCAATTCTAATATCGTTCTGAAATGTTTTTTGAAGCTGCCGTAAAACTTCTATTCCTGCGAATCCGCCTCCCAAAATTAAAATGCGTGTTAGTTGAATTGGTTTATCTCCGTGAATAAGTTCTACATGTTTTTGGTATGAATCGATCCTAGAAAAAGAAATATCACATTTTGTACACCTATATCGGCTGCCAAATTTAATTGATAAAGTAGATGACGTTACTCCTACAGTGATACCGAAAACAAGATGCATAATAATATAACTTACAATCACCAGCGGGAAGCTATATTGAGATAATGTTGTACCGTATTCATCATAGGATTCTGGCATCGTGCTAGTTAGAATACGGTTGATCTCTGGCTGCAGAATTAACATGTAAACAGGTATGAAAAAAACAATTAGGATTACAGAACCGGCGAATAACCCATAAAGCAAGCCATTTGAAAGCTTACTTATATTCAGTATTCCAGTTTTATAGAGAAATACTCCGATAACAATTCCTATTGAAATAGCAGTTATTGTATGAATTGCTACTCCTGCAAAAGCTGCGTCAGAAGAGTAGACGCCTACGACATGTCCAAATGCTACCCATGTAACATAATAAGGCAAGCCCATTCCAACTTCAAAAGCAGTCGGAATAAGCATCGAAACTGCTCCTAGCATTGCCCCTATGACAACAAAGAATACCTCGCGTTTAAGAGAAAAATCTACTCTTATTTCCGTAGTTTTCCTCTTCATTATTAATTACTTCTGGAGCTCCAGATGTCTGAATACACAAATAAAATGAGTGTCAGAGACTTATTAACTTGACAGTTCCCATCCAGTAATGAGCCTCGATGATCTAATGAAGGGAATACCACAAGCCGTAGTTGAAGTAAACTCATACCGTGACTAAAAAATAATCTTTTTTCATCATCCAATTTCCAATGGTTACTAAAAATAAAACCAAAATAGAAGTTAGTAGAACCCTAATACATGCAGGCCTCAAATCCCACCGACCGCAATTAAGTTATGGTTCACAAGAGGGATTGTTTAATCATATTAAAAAATTCCTTATCTGACAATTTCTTCTTCTGTTCTATCCACTGCTCAACATCTTTTCCAGCCAGATATCTCAGATTAGGATTTTTCGTTGTTACTGCTTCGAGGACTATATTTGCCACAAGTTCTGGTGAAGAGCTATTTCGGCTCATCTCCTCTATTCTTCCAGCCATTTTTTCCATCATTTTTGAGTATTGCGAATGTGGCTCTTGGGATCTCTTTGCTATCACATTTGAAAAGTTAGTTCTAACAAATCCCGGCTCCACTAAGGCAACTTTTATGCCAAAAGGATCAAGTTCATATGCGATAGACTCACTAAGACCTTCTAATGCAAATTTGGTACTAACATATGCAGATCCGCCAGGGTAGCCAAATCTACCGGCACCTGAACTTATATTTACTATTATTCCAGATTTTTGTTCCTTCATTATAGGAATGACGGCTTGGGTTACTCTCATAACTCCAAAGAAGTTGGTCTCATATTGTTGTTTGATCTCATCCATACCAAGCTCTTCAAATGCTCCTACAAGTCCATAGCCAGCATTATTAACTAAGACATCTACCCTTCCTGATTCAGATAGAATTGATTGGATCGCATGGCTTACCGATTTGTCAATAGTAACATCAAGCTGAATGATTTTAATCGGCAAGTTTTCTCCAGTTTGAACCGTTCTCATTTTTGTTCCCTTTTCTGGATTACGCATTGTTGCATACGTATGAAAGTTATTTCTAGCTAGGACCAGAGATGTTTCGAAACCTATGCCACTCGAACTACCTGTTACTACTGCAACCTTATAATTTACATCCATTTGATTAGTTTTAAGTCAGTCCGAATTGATAAAGATTAGCTTAGTTTATGGCTCAACACAAAGTGTTCACTATCTTCTAAGAATCGGAAAAGCTAAATATCTAGTTGGTAGAACCCCACTACATGCACGGTTCGGATCCCGACGGCTTCAGACCTTAAGTGCATGAACAGTTACATAAATAATTATTTTATGAATTCTCAACTGATTTTGGATTTATTATTATTCTTAGCTTAAAAGCAACCAACGAAGTGCCAATAAATGGAGCAGTCCAATATATAGACTAACTCCAAAAGGACAAGAATTAGTAGAATCTGTAATTAACCTATTGCAATGGATGAGAAAGTGGTCAAAATCATGACGCTTCTATGAAATAGATGTGGCATAACAATAGGGTCGTATCAAAACGTTACTAGGTCACAAATCATTTGGTTACAGTAACGACTAAATCCCAGCAAGCCAAAGAAAAACCTATGGAATATCTCGTCGATCTGGTCACCACGGTCCCCGAAGGAACTAGCTCAGCCAAAGTCGATGAATTGCGCTCGGCGGAAGAGTTGCGCGCCGCTGAACTTGCCAAAGCAGGTCATTTAATTCGACTCTGGCGTCCGCCACTTGGTCCAGGCGAATGGCGCAGCATAGGACTTTTCCGTGCGAGAGACCAAGGAGAGCTCAATGAAATCCTTGCATCATTACCGCTTCATATCTGGATGGAAGTAACTGTTACACCGCTTTCGCCACATCCCAATGATCCTGAATATCGTTCTCATCAAGATACGGATCGCTCAACGGCATAACAACACCTAGTTCGGTATTTGGATGGTGCGAGCATATAATTCTAAAGTTAAGTTAACTCGTCATTACCAAAACAAAAAGCTAAATACCTAGAGATAGAACCCTACTACATGCACGGTTCAAATTCCGACGTTCGGAGATCTTTAAATTTGATTTCTATTACTAACTATTAGTTTCAGAAATATAACGCGTAACAAACGTAAATATACATTCAGCCATATCCCTTGCAAGCTTTTCGAGTTTAGGTAGATCATCCTCGCTTCTGAATTTAGGAGCAAATTCACACTGTATTGCTTCAACTCTTTGATTGACATTACAACATCCATAGTTTCTTACTGTGGTACCTCCGTCTAGTTTTGATAGCTCATCATCACCTATCTCGTTTGGACATGTTTTGTAGCCTCTGTCTTTTAATAGTTTTATTAGGCCAGTGTCGTCCCACAATGCCTTATCATTAAGTTCCAGTAGTCCACATATGGTTGATCCTTGTTTCTGATATTCCATCATGGTATTCATTGTAAATGTATTTGGCCCGATTATCATTTGAAGTTTCAAATGCGCATTCGGGGTCCCTGTTAAAATCAACAAATCTGCGATGAACCAGCGCTATTTTTTTATAAACTTGCTTTTCGAATAGGCTAAATATATTAGCTGCAATGCTCTCAGTAAGGTGAATAGTAAGGAGATCACTATCATCGCTAAAATTGAGTTTAGAACAACCAGGAGGTAAATTGGAATCTACTCTCTTTGGACTTAACCTAGCAATACCACCGTGAGGACACGTAAGAAGAACTGGCATTGGAAACTTAGTTTGGTTTTCGGATGCAAATTCTTTTTCCATTCTTAATGCTATGCAGGAGGTCTAATTAAGTAGTTACGTTTGATATATATTTCAAGAAAAAGCCTTATGACCCAGTAGTATATACCTAACAGAACCCGAAATTAGAACCGATAGCGTCGTGGGTACCGACGAACTCGAATTTACTCATCAGTAGGAGAAAACTTTAAAGCTATGTCATTTATAATACGTATCGGAATCCAGTAACAAGACTGATTTTATTGCTCATCCCGACGCATTCAGACCGGAACAAATTTGTATTTTTTCAATTAAGACTAGCTGCCAAGGATTGTATTTAAGCTCTAGTGGTGCTTCAATTATGGCCTAATAATTAGAATTTATTCCTACATAATAGACAATTCAGAGAATAGTTTAAAAATTTGATTCACAGACTACGGATACGTTAGGTATTCTGGTTCTTAAGTACCGAGTTAATGATACCAACAACATAAATGGTGATGAATGTTCAAAATAAAATATTCAATCACATAGTGAGTTGCATCCGAATTGTTAACAAATTCTTTAGAATTAATTTATAATATAAGTAATTAACTTGAATGATTGGAATAAGATGTCTGCTATCACAATTACTGATATCTTTATGGTTATTGGTATTACATTATTTGCTGGTGGGACTTCATTTATTGGTGCAATAATTGCAAAGTATATTCATTTTTCAACGTCAGTCCTTTTATTCTTGACGGCGTTTGGAGCAGGCATTTTAATAGCTGCTGCAATATTTGAAATGGTAATTCAAGCAGAAAAATCAATTGGATTAATCCCAACACTTGTATTTTTTATCTTTGGCGCAATAATATTTACGATTGCTGATGTAATAGCTACACGTAAAGGTGGTGGAGCAGACATACTGATAGGTATTGGTTTAGATTCAATACCAGAATCTTTAGCTATAGGTGCTTCAATAGCATCAGGTTCCGCTTTTGCAATAGCTCTTCTTATTGGTATACAAAATATCCCAGAGGGTATTGCTGCCTTTAAAGAGATGAGAACAGGAA
>Ga0193710_1000046_pt1 | contig 11026 bp, 10 predicted proteins | sample H3m1metaG_FD_144923 | JGI IMG/M metagenome (GOLD analysis project Ga0193710, IMG submission 144923) | Soil microbial communities from a riparian zone of the East river system, Colorado, United States - H3m1 | ecosystem: Environmental > Terrestrial > Soil > Riparian zone | place: USA: East River... | reverse complement strand
TAATGTTGCTGTTTTTCAGATAAGCGAAAATGGACACCAATCCAAGAAAAACCGAAATATTCAAACTGGCAATGTGGATAATAATATGATAAATCATGGATTGATGTGAAATATGAGGAATCGTTAGAGGTATAATTAGAGAACAAATTATAATTGTGGTAATCGCAAAAAATTTGAGTTTATTATCTAATAGATTATATCTTCTCTGCGATTGCACGTTATCAATATCACTTTTGCCAAATTTAAATTGATTGGTACACCACTAACGGTCATGCCGGTCTTTTTGCGAGATTTCCACCTGCAAAATATGAAACTAAATAACTGGATTTAGAATCATTGTCCAATCTAGGAGGTACTGACAGAGGTTAAAAAGAAGAAATACTCTGACCGGTCCTTATGTGACATTGTAGTGGGATGGAATAGGTTGCCCCTGCTTCACTATCTATCGGATATATTGGCAATATTTGATTTAAGTTGTGTTGTGTTTCTAGCAAACATAAAAGCACTAAATATAATTCCAATGAGGATAGCAGGCGCTACAAAATTTTGGTAGTTAATTCCAAACTCAGCACGTGATCCTATGCTTTCTGTAGAAGTATTGCCTGATTCTTGTGCCTGTTGTTGAGCCAATGGTCCTGAACTTGGCTCTATCAATCCAATACCATTTCCTCTTTGTTCGGCAAACCATATGTTTCCGTCCGAGTCAGAGGTAAGCCATTGAATAAAAGGCGAAGAATTTTTAACTTCTATCTCTCTCACCTTTGATTTTTGAGTGTCTATTACAGCGATTTTATTTATTGTATGTTCTGCCACCCATAAGTTCCCATAGTTGTCAAAAGCCATCCCAAATGGCAGTCCTACTTCATTAATTACTGGAAGGTCAGTAAACGTTCTAGACAACGGATCAAAAACTGTTATCCTGTGGCCATCGTGCTGTGAAATATATATTTCTCCAGTGGTTTTATCAATCATCAATGCAGTAGGACTCAACAACGTTCTGTTACCACTCGGAGAATATTCTGTTATCGTATAATTATTAGCTGGGTCAATTTTTGCTAACTTTCCTGCCTCATCAGTAAACCAAATCAAATTGCTAACGGGATCTGCCATAATTGCAAACGGACGTGCATCCTTGTCCTTCAGGTGTAAATTTAGCGTAACGTTGCCAGTGTTAGTATCAAAACGCATGACCTCACCGGACAAGGGTGACGTGAACCAAATGTTGTCATCTGAATCTATTGTGATACCTGATGGGGTCACATATCCAGGAAATGGATATATTCTGCTAATATTTTTAGTGGGATCGTAGTTGCCTATGACTTTTGTAAGAGGATCTAAATACCACAAATTATTCTTCGAGTCTAAAGTCACAAGGGTCACAATGTTTGTACCATTAATCTTGTGTTCAATGTAATTTTGCCCGTTAATATCAAATGCAAATATACGTCCGCTACCAATAGAGGTATCCCCAAACCATACGTAATTTCTACTCTTATCATAAACTGGATATAAAGGTTGGATTTTATTGTTTGATATAGGGTATTCTGTCACATTGAAGCTCATCTGATCAAGATTTGGTTTTAATATCAAATTGTTGAACGAGGCCACTATACCAGACATATTTTCTTTGGCTGGAATTGCCTGGACCTCAAGATCCCAAGTTCCAGGAATACCAAATGAAGCATTAACAGAGAACGTACCTAGTGATTGCTTTTCTAGATTGGCGGTAATAGGACCTATTGACTTTTCAATTTGACTGTATTTTATTTCGGCTGACTGTACATCAATGGGTTGACCATCTATATCCGAAAATGACACGTTGAAATTGTTATTGCCAACTTCAAAAGGAGTGATTGACAAACTAACTTTGGTGTTATTATCGAGTAGCCTGGAATTTAGGTAATTTTCATTCTGGGTTGCTGTGGTATTTGTGGTTGCTTGAAACTGATTCTGAGCTTCACTAGCGGGAACACCAGTATTTACGAGTAAACCCACGCTAATAAGCAAGGCTATTCCAAAAATAGATTCAATCACCAGAGCCCTCCTAAATTTAATGACTATTGATCTTGCTTTTGTTTCGTTTTCTGGTTGCTCTTCTAAATTGGAGTTACTCGAGTTATCCCCTATAACTTGTCGAACCTTTAGCAAACTGGTTACTTTTTTGTGGATGAAAAAGCTACTATATCCGCCTAACACAACCATTAGTCCGGCAAATAAAAGTTTTAAAATCAAAAAGGTCCCATATAACGAACCAATAACTAAACTCAAATTGTCTTCAAGTATATATAGTAAAAATGGGCCTGTGATAATAATAACACCCAGTAATGTTACTATCAAAGTAGAATATCTAGGAATCCATAAAGAAAGTGTTGCTAATTTGTGATACCAATTTATGCGTGATTGTTTTACTACGGGAATCAATATAAAGGCAAGATAAAAAGTGCCTCCTATCCATATTGACGCAGTTAGATTATGGACAAAATCCATGATTATTGGAAAGAGCTGCTTATTTGATGCACCGTGTCCAATCAGGCTTGTAGTAATTAATAAGAATATTCCTATTAATAGAAATCCCGCATTTTCGAATTTAGATAATGTATGGTTCCCTTTTTTTCTAAACCGTCTAAACTCAAACAATGATAGACCAAGAATTATAAATGATAATACTGAACGTTCTATCAATACAGTGCCAAATCGGGTTCCAAGAACATCCATTATATTTCCATTGATTGCAATTGCTTGAAAATATAGAATGGCAAAATTTGAAGACACCAATATTACTGAGGCCATTACGTAGTAAACAACAAGGCTCTTGCTGGTTCGGTTCCTAAGTTGAGAGGTCGATTCTGCGAGTGAAGCAATTTTTGACAATGGCGTCCACATCCAAAGAGTGAAGAACGCTGCACCAACTATCATTACCTGAGCCAACAAGGCAGGAAATCTTGCTATTGCTTCTGGAAGATAAAGAGTAGAAGATTGAGTGATTTTAGTTACGTTCGCAGGTAGCACTTGCTGTCCAATAGCAAAGACAAAGGCATTTTCAGTTACATGACCATCGGTCTGAGATAGAACATTGGTAGACACTGTATAAATTCCATCTTTCAAAGATGGGATAGATACGGTTAATGCAGATTCGTCGTTTTGTTGCAAGTATCGTACATCTCCCTTATCAATTTGCTTCCCACTGGAATCTAATACCTTTAGATGACTGTAATGCAAATCTACTGGTTCACTGAAGAAGACATTAACTTGTTGTGGTGATGTGGAAATAGATTGTGATTGCGAAGGATTGCTATTGACAACGAAAGCATGTCCGAAAGATGTGTGGATAGCACTAAAACCGAAAAATGCTACAAAAATAATTGTCAACATTATGGGAAAATTTTTACAGGAAGACGAAAGAAAGGAATTTAAAGATAATTTAGGAATCAAGATGTGCCTATAGTATCATACAGATCTTATTATTTTATTATTCCTTTTTTTCTAGTACACGAATCGAAAGAAGAGGACAAAGGATATATCGAGTATGAGGATTTAATCTTACATAAATGGAAATTAGAGGAACTATTTTAATTGCGGGTTTTCTTATTCTGGCTTTTGTGTTTTTTACAAGTTTTACCCATGTTTCGTTTGCACATACTAGTAAAACCTTTGGAAATACTACCATTGAGATTGGATGGCTAACTGAACCACCACTTGCATCTGATCTCAACAGTATAACAGTACAGGTAAATAAAGAAAGTAATGGTGAACAATCACCTGTTCTGAATGCGCTAGCTAACCTTACAATATCTGTGAAATACGGCACCATATCAAAACCATTAGACTTCCAACCCTCACCAACTACCGATGGTGGATATGAGTCTAAGATTTTGCCAACTAGGGTTGGACCGTATATTTTGGTAGCGCAGGGAGATGTAAAGGGACAAAAAGTTGACGGTGAATTTAAGATTGAAGACGTAGAGTCAAAATCCATATTTTCCTTCCCGGATAGTTCAATTGACACAACCAGTTCGAATAATCAGAATGAGCAAGTTCAGGATGCAATTAGCAAGTTATCAAACGACATTCAAAAGGGCAAGGACGACTTGAATATGTCAAGAAAAGAAATGACTAACATTCAAGAGTCCATCAACAGCTTACACAGAGATTCAGGTATTTCATATTTGATAATTTTGACGGCGCTTGGGATAGGAATTGCAGGGGTCGTACTGGCAGGTTACTTATTCACCATATTGCGATTTAAAAAGGGATTGATAGAAAGTTCCTAATAGCATAATACAATCGATTGCTACAATGCTCGCATCTATTCAATGGATTTTCTATTCAAAACACATAGCACTCTTGATTTTATTTCTTTTCTTGTTTTCAACTGGATATAATAGTCGTGAAAATTCACACTTGGTATCGGGTCATTTTTTTGGAACAACCAAGAAGATAGGAGACTATCAAATAGTTTTTGCCCCATATCCTCCTCTACCTTTTGCTGGAGACAACTCGACGATACTAACTTTGCATCGCTCATTATTAAGAATAAAATTAATAATTCAGTAGTTCAAAATATTCCTTTCAAATTTTATGAGTTCAGCGACATTAGCTTCCCGTATACTTTTAAGAAAACTGGAGACTATCTAATTACCCTATTAATCAGGATAAATGGGGATCCCATATATTCTGAAAATCCCCTCTCAATTGATTTTGACATATCAGCTACCGATGCAAACCAAGTAATTCCAACAAATGAACTGATAGCATATTACTTGTTACCTGCCTTAGCAGTAATAGCTGTAATTGTAGCTTACCTAAGACGCAAAAATAAGATTTAGCCTTATATGGGATTTAGTGTAATAGGCTAGGACGATTGACACAAAATAGAGCTAATCTCTCAATTACTTTTGCCAATATCACATACTATACAACCAGCTTGATTAATTCACAGTCAAGTACAACCTGCGCTACAAGAAATGTTTAAGCTTGAACTTGAATGATTATTATTACTAGGCAAAATACACATAGGAAAAAGGCACCAGAAAGTGAGGGACAAAGTTAGACAAAATAACAACCAAATAAGCCGTTGCTAGAACTTTTTTGTTCTTACCGACTTTCAAGTGATTTTAGTTTAAATTTATATTTGGTGCTTGAGGACTTCAAAATGATGTCACTTATTGAGGTAGCCATTTGATGATATCACACATAAAAATTCCAAATATAATAGGTATGAATAATTCGAAAATTCCTATCGCATTGTTATCGTTAGTTTTTATATTTTCAAGTTTGTATATTTTGAATTTTCAGGTAATCTATTCCCAAACTTCAGAAGATCCCAAGAGTCTTAATTGTAAGGATAACAAGGATCAATCTCAGTATGTTAGTAATGTTGCATCAAATGATTCACAAGCTGTTGGCCCTGTTACTAACGATCTTGATGGATTTCATTATGTGAAGAAATTCGATAGCAACGGCACACTGATTACTGCCTGGGGTACTAAAGGAACAGGGCCGGGACAGTTTTTACATGCACATGGAATTACTGTTGATTCCGGCGGAAATGTTTACGTAAGCGATGCAGAAAAATGCAATGTTCAGAAATTCGACAGTGAAGGAAATTTCATTACAATGTGGGGTACAAGAGGAACTGGTCCCGGACAATTCTTTCAGCCTGAGAGCATGACCGTAGATTCAAAAGGCAATGTGTTCGTCGCCGATTATGCTAATCAACATATTCAGAAATTTGATAATGACAGCAATTTCATTACAATGTGGGGTAGTAAGGGAAGAGCTGACAGTCAATTTATCAAGCCGTGGGGAGTTGCAGTTGACTCAAGTGATGATGTGTACACAAGTGATCAGGATAATCCTGAAGTTCAAAAATTTAGCAATGATGGTAAATTTTTGACCAAATGGAATTCTTACTCTCCCGGCATGTTATTTGTACACTTACATGATATAACAGTAGACTCCAATGATTCAGTTTACGTTACTGATGGCAGAAACAATTCATATATTGCGAAATTTGATGATCAAGGCAATTTTGAAAAAAAGTGGGGGGGATTTGGATATGGAAACGGCCATTTTGTTGAAAACCACGGGATTGTGACAGACAAGGAAGGTAACGTATATGTGGTAGATACAAGAAATGTACGTATTCAGAAATTCAACAGTGAAGGTGAGTTTATTACAAAATGGGGATCACTGGGATGCCGAGATGATCAATTCTTGATTCCCCATGATATTGCAATAGATCCTTCTGGCAATATTTATGTCTCAGATAGTGGAAATGTGCATTTCAGAGCTCAAAAAACTTGCGATTCATTTGAAAACTAATAGTTAGTATCTATGAGTGCATTCAAGATCATAACTCAATGTAAACGACCAGGTCCCAGCATGACTAGGAATCAATGAAGTGAAACTTGGAGAACCTTAAACTGTTTTTCATATGTATTATTTTTTTAACCGCTACAATGTACGGTCAGCAAATGCTATCAGCTGATTTGCTAAGTAATTCTTTACGACAACGTATAGGGGATTATGACATACAAATTAATACTGTGCCTGCAGTCCCTATTTCAGGACACGACACCCGTATCAATATTAGAATAAGCTCAGTCAGTAACATTCCAATAACGGACACACCCATCGTCATTAGAATTTCTGATGGAAAACACGAATTACATGAAACACAACCAGTATTTTTGTCAGGTGGACACTACTCCTATAATTACAAATTTGACAGAGCAGGTATCTTTCTTGTAAGTGTGGATATACTAGATAACATTTCCATTCTAGATTCTAGTGACTCAAATAGAACACTTATTTTTGATTTCCCAATTCACATATCAGAGCCGTTTTGGGCTCAGACGAATTCGTTAATTATTCCTATTACTGTTTTGGTTGCGGTGATTGGAGTAGTTGTTACATTAATATTGTTTAGGAAATTCAAATGTAGTAACAAGGTAATCTAGTATACAAAATCAGTTGGCTGCACCGTAGGCTTTATCAAAAATGCAAGTCTACTCGAACTCATATTCGTCAAGCTGAGAGCAATTTCCAGCGTGATTGTTGAAGATAGTTTCTACGCCATCTAGTGTAGACTGATTTATGTTACCTTCTGCGGCCATGTTGCCTATATTTACCTCAGAAAGCGCATCGTATAATTGCTTAAAATCGTTACACGTGATGGTAAACTGCTCAATGTCGACAGCAGGCCCTAATTCAGAGTTATTAACAGAATGATTAGATAATGAAGTATTAGCATTCAGAGAACCGGTGATGATTCCACTGTCCTCCTGTCCGTGAATTTGTTGAATTTTAAGTTCTAGATCTGCAAATTGATAAACCGGAATAATCATGAATGCACCGAGGAAGATTAAAGAGATGGGGATAATGGAGTTTTTACTAGGCAACAGACCCTTCAATTTATTTGCTCTCACAATCTCCAAATTCACGATCACCGTCAAGAACATTGAAGGTACCGATCTTGTCGAGTCCCGGCCCACATCTAAAGTAATCTGCTCCCGGCCCACCTCTGAGAGTATCATTCCCCGGTCCGCCGTACAATCGATCATCACCCTGTCCGCCGTCTAAAATGTCGTTGGATAAACCACCATATAATACATCATTCTCTGTTCCTCCAAATAGTTTGTCCCGTCCATCGTCCCCATGCGATTCATCATTTCCTTGTCCTCCGTCTAATGTATCAAAGCCGTCACCACCCGATAAATAATCATTCCCTGCAGAACCATTCAAGAGGTCATCCCCTTGCTGTCCTTCAATTTCATCGTTCCCTTCCAATCCATCAATAGTATCTTGTCCGCTGCGGCCGTGAATATCATCATCGGTTACGGTTCCCTTAATACTGTCGGGGCCAGATTGGCCATTGATATCAATTGCTTGAGAAATTGAAACGGGCCTAATTAGGAAAAGCAAACTGAATACAATGATCACGAATACACAAAATAAATCAGTATATCTCTTTGATATTACCAAGCCCGATTATGACAGTAGCATTAAACCTGTATAAATGCTATATGACATATTCGTGAATGAATATTAAGCGGCAGTACAACTGTAATTAACAATTCTAAGGCCGGGAGTTGGTATCGATGCGTATTTTTGCATTTTCAGTCTGATAAATATTAAACTAAATAATAAATTACTCACCTATCGGTCTGTTAATTAACCATTAATCGCCTATCGGTCTGTTAATTAACCAAAGAAAAAAGATATTGTAGGCTACGAATATGTCGTTACCTGTTATCCAGGCGGCCCTGTTGGTAGTGTCAATTCTCCGAATTCATTGTCATCGCCGTTAATCGGAGACGTAAGGACGTTGGTGCAGACAAATTCATTGTTGTTGGTGGTTTCTCCCATCGTTCCTATTTTTTCATATTCAATTTTTACCTTACAATCGTCATCTTGTATTATCCTGTGATTCCTCTCGTTACAGTTGTTGTCATCATTGTCTTCGCACTCTTCCTTGTCGGCAAATGCTGGCGCTACCTGTGATATTCCTGTTCCCGTTAGCCCCGTCAATATTCCTATAGACAGTGCTACGAACATTAGCACGTCTTTTGTGTTCAAGGTCTGTTATCGCAAAGTGGTACTAAACAATGTATATGCAGATTTAGTAAGAACAAGTGCTAAAAAAAGAATAGGCTATTTTTTCTACATTAAATCTGAATTTATGACTAGAATATTATGTGGACTCATCGGCAATTGTTCCCTCCTATCAGATTTAATCATATTGATAGACAAATCTCTTACCACTATGCACTTGGTAGTTTAAATTATCCCGGCAATTGTTAATTACCATTTTCAAGGCTAATGGATATTTACTTTTAGTTTACAAAAATCTAAAAACCTAATTAACGCAAGGCTATAATCCGAGATTTAGTTATCAGCAATTTCTAGCTATTTCGACTATAGTCCCAAGTAGAGTAATATACTGGTTTGATTTCTAGAATTACTGAATTTCCATTTCTTACATTCTGCAGTAATGTTTTCGCCATGGGATGATCGGTACTCCCTAGATACTTTAGCATTATTTTTTCTGCTATTGGTAGATTTGCATTTGGTTCACTCAAAATTTTAACACCAGCCTTTCCTCTTACTCCTTTATAAGGTGGATTTCCATCATCAACGCAAAAATAGACTTTATCGTTCTGTTTCAAATTCTTTGTCTTTTTAGATTGTTTACCCGTTTCTACAAATATTACATCTTTAGAACCATCATAAAGATACCATGTAGGGTGGATATTCGGATAATTATCTACATCGATTGTTCCAAGATGTAAATTTAATTTGCTATCTGACAGAAATTCAATTATTTCATTTTCTGTGAGCTGAACTCCAAAACCTGGACTTGCATGTAATAGTTCCATACCAATATTATATGAGCTTTAAAATATAAATATACATCGACTACCTGTTGAGAATGATATTTACTGTCGCATAGGTGTATATTAAAAAATAAAAAATGGATGAGGCCGATCTTTACGTCGGCAACTGGTTGAGATTTCTATTATGGGGAGATGTTTATTTCTCCAATATCTCGGTCAACTAATGCTTTACACACTACTGAATTGGTTGCGGAAGCTTCACCTTCACAATCGTTCTTTTGCTTTGCGTCAAAGTCAAGATCTACTTTATTCTTTTCACTTTGGACGTTGATTGTATCGGTTGTTATCTTGTCGGATGTTAGACAGCCTTCATTGCTACTTCCAGAGGCATCTGTATCGCAATCGTTTTTTGTTTTGTATTGGTGTCAATATTGACCTTATTTTTGAAAGGATCATCTGCAAATGCGTTGGTTGCACTGGTACCTATAACTGATCCAATCAATAATACTATTGAAGGAATAAGTATGGTCCTTGAACTTAGATTCATCGTGTTCTTACAGAATTTTTAGTTTATATCAAGTAGGATGGATGATATCCTAAAATTATTGGGGATACAGTTTCCGCATTATCTTAGAATAAATAAGACCGAATGATGAGACATACAAATCTTAGATAAAAAAATTAGTATTGTGTTTCTGTCAGACCATTTAATAGCACATTTCAGAGTCGAACGCTTGTATGCAACCATATCATGATCAACGAAAAGAACAACGTTACATGTTATTACTACCCATTCATACCACCCAATAACATTACATTTCAAAAAGTCAAATGATATGCAAGGTGGTAAGCTTTTTACGAGCTTACTGAATGAATAACGGTTCCCCTGTATTTTATTTACGGTTTAATTTATTAAATATCAAAGTACCAACCATCAGTGCAGCGGACAAAATAAATCCGAGGTAGGACAAATTCCTTTCATGGGGAAAGATAAAAGTAGAACCAATAAATATTGACGACGATATAATACTCATAGGAAGAACATTTGAATTCCCTTTTAGTTTATTTGTTGTTCTCTGATCTGTTAAATATTGTTTTATCATTGGTGCAAGGTCGACAGAAACTTCGAGTCCTTTTACAAATTTATTTACGTATCTCTTAAATTCTTCAACATAGGCATCCTTAATTAGGCCCTCCTCTTCAAGCAAATTTACCAAAACACGGACAAACTGGAATTTTACATCATGATAATGGTAAATTCCCTCAAGAATTGAGGCCATTCTCATGTAAAGAGCAAGATTCTTGGGTAAGCGGAATGGGAATCTGCTCAAGGTTTTGTTTGCCAAGTCTTGAAGTGCCTTCACCTCCATTCTATCTACCTTCTTTCCGTGCAATGATTGAATACTTAATCCAAGACCTTTTTCCACTAACCTTCTATCAACAGAAGCCTCAAGTGTTCCTAGTTCCATTAATACATCAGTAGTCCTTACTGGATCTTTATCTATTAGACCTAGATACAATCTAACAAGCCTTCTTCTAGTTTCGTCGTCTAGCCTTCCAACCATACCAAAATCATAGAGTATTATTGTACCATTACTAGTTATTGATATATTACCAGGATGCGGATCAGCATGGAATATACTGTGACGCAGTAACATTTTGAAAAATAACCTATGTATACGGTATAC
>Ga0193710_1000044_pt1 | contig 11176 bp, 10 predicted proteins | sample H3m1metaG_FD_144923 | JGI IMG/M metagenome (GOLD analysis project Ga0193710, IMG submission 144923) | Soil microbial communities from a riparian zone of the East river system, Colorado, United States - H3m1 | ecosystem: Environmental > Terrestrial > Soil > Riparian zone | place: USA: East River... | reverse complement strand
CCGGCAGCTGCTCTCCGACATTCAGGCGAATCCACGCAAGTACTTCACGTTCAGCGTCTTCTAGACGATGACCCGCCTTCGCAAGGGCCGCAAACCCCAGCCCCGCGCCCAGCGCGAAACAAGCGCCGGCGGCGTGGTCTTCCGTCGTGGACCGGACGGCCGGGTGCGCTTCCTGTTGATTCGCGACTCGTACAAGAATTGGGGGTTTCCCAAGGGCCACCTCGAAGCCGCCGAGCCGCCCGCCGACGGGGCGCGGCGCGAGGTGAGCGAGGAAACCGGACTCAACGAGCTCGTGCTCCACGGCCCGATAAAAGTGATCGATTGGTACTTCCGCTTCCGCGGCAAGACGATTCACAAGTACTGCCATTTCTTTCTCTTCGAGTCGCGGCGCGGCGACCCCGTGCCTGAAGAAGCCGAAGGGATCACTGCGTGTGTTTGGCATCCGTTCGACGAAGCGCAACAAACCGTGAGCTATGACAACGCGCGCGACGTCCTGCGACAGGCGGCCGGGATGCAGCAGGCGCTGGTGCAGACGTGAGCGGGCGGAACGGAGGCTATCCCGTAGTTCCGGTGTTTCATCCCCACCGTGAGGCTCGGCGCGCCGTGCAGCGCGGATATCCGCGCGGCGCCGGCAGCGTGCGGTTGTGCCGCACTATCCAGGCGGTGGAGCGCCTTCTTGAGCAGCGGCTCGTCGATGCGGTCGTCCTCGACGTGCGCCACTGCGACGGCGTAGGCTTGGGCCTCCCAGCGCGCTTCCCGCGGATTCCGATGTACGCGCTCTGTGCCGTGCGTCCGGAGGATGGAGCGCTACTTGCCTCGTGCCGCGATGCCGGTTTTACCGGCGTATTAGTAGAAGGTGTGGACAACGCCGTCGCGGGCGAATGGATCGCCGCCCGGACCGCTCAGGTGGCGCGCCGCTTGGCGCTCGCCGATGCACCGCGACTCCTGCGGCTCACTGATCGCCTGCAGCTGGCGGCGTGGGAAGAGGTCCTGCGACGCGCAGGCACGCCGACCAAAACGGGGCACGTCGCTCAGGTGCTGCGCGTGACGCGCGAGCATCTCTCGCGGGAATTCGCCGCGGGAGGAGCACCCAACCTGAAGCGCGTCATCGATCTCGCCCGCGCGGCCTGTGCGGCAGACCTGCTCGGGAACCCCGGGTATACTGTTCGCGGGGTCGTCCGTATCCTCGGCTACGCATCACCGAGCCACCTGGCCGGGGCGGCGCGCCGCGTCGCGGGAGCGACGCCCGTGGAGTTACGCGAGCTTGGCCCCCGGGGTGTACTCACGAGATTTCTGAGAGGAAGAACGAGGTCGCGGGTATAGCGGCCCAACGGTTTTCGCCGCCATCCGCCGCCCCTCGCCGCCTTTCGCCGCCCTGTAGTTAGTGATATTTTTCACAATCTCTCAACCGGTACCCCCATGCCTACCGATTCCATCCTGCGTCCAGGCGAGCTGAAGAACCTTCTCCTCAAGGAGATCCAGGCCGCTGACCTGGCGGATATCGACGTCCGCGAAGTCGGCACCGTGCTTGAGGTGAAGGACGGCATCGCCCGGATCTACGGGCTGACCTCCGCGATGGCGGGCGAGATGCTCGAATTCACGGTCTCGGCGACCGGAGAGAAGATCACCGGCCTCGCCCTGAACCTCGAGGAAGACAACATCGGCGCGGTGATTTTCGGCAACTATCTCCAGCTGCGCGAGGGCGACGAGGTGCGCCGCACCGCCCGCGTGCTCGAGGTGCCCGTCGGCCCGGCGATGGTCGGAAGGGTGGTGGACGCACTGGGCCGGCCGGTGGACGGGCTGGGCCCGATTCATACCACGAAGAGCCGCAAAGTGGAGATCGTCGCCCCCGGCATCATCAAGCGCCAGCCGGTGAAGGAGCCGCTCCAGACCGGCATCAAGGCGATCGATTCGATGATTCCGATCGGCCGCGGCCAGCGCGAGCTGATCATCGGAGACAGAGGAACGGGGAAGACCGCGATCGCGGTCGACACGATCATCAATCAAAAGGGGCAGGGCGTCATCTGCGTGTACGTCGCGATCGGCCAGAAGAACTCGACCGTCGCGGGAGTGGTGGAACGGCTGAAGGAGCACGACGCGATGTCATACACCATCGTCGTCGTCGCATCGGCCTCGGAGCCGGCGCCGATGCTGTACATCGCGCCGTACAGCGGCTGCACGATGGCCGAGTACTTCATGTACGACGAGAAGAAGGCGACACTCTGCATCTACGACGACTTGTCCAAGCAGGCGGCGGCCTACCGGCAGCTGTCGCTGGTGTTGCGGCGGCCCCCGGGCCGCGAGGCGTACCCCGGGGACGTGTTCTATCTCCACAGCCGGCTCCTGGAACGCGCCGCGAAACTGTCGGACGAAATGGGCGGCGGCTCGCTGACGGCGCTGCCCATCATCGAGACCCAGGCGGGCGACGTCTCGGCCTACATCCCGACGAACGTCATTTCGATCACCGACGGTCAGATCTTTCTCGAGACCGACCTGTTCTACTCGAACGTGCGGCCCGCGGTGAACGCCGGCATCTCGGTGAGCCGCGTGGGCGGTAACGCGCAGATCAAGGCGATGAAGCAGGTCGCCGGGCGGCTGCGGCTCGATCTCGCGCAATACCGCGAGCTCGAGGCGTTCGCCCAGTTCGGCTCGGAGCTCGACCCGGCGACGCAGCGGCAGCTGGCGCGCGGCGCGCGCGTCGTGGAAGTGCTGAAGCAGCCGCAGTATCTGCCGATGCCCGTCGAGCAGCAGGTGATCGTGATCTTCGCGGTCACGAACGGCTTGATCGACGACGTGAACGTCCCCGAGATCAAGGAATGGGAGAAGGGATTGCTCGAGTTCATGGCCGCGCAGCACCCCGAGATGGTCGACGAGATTCGGACCAAGCGCGCGCTGTCGGATGACTTGAGCGCGCGCCTGCGCAAGGCGATCGAGGAGTACAAGGCGCTGTAATGGCGAAGCCCCTCGAGCTGAAGCGGCGAATCCGCTCGGTGCAAAACACGCGCAAGATCACGAAGACGATGGAGCTCGTGTCCACGTCGAAGCTCAAGCGCGCCCAGGACCGCGTGGTGGGCGCGCGTCCCTACGCCCAGGCGCTGGCGGAGGTGATTGGCGAGCTCTACTCGCCCGAGCTCGCCGAGCGATTCCCGCTGCTGCGCCAGCCGGGCCACACGGGACGAGGCGCGGGGGTGCGACGGGCGGCGCTGCTGTTGATCACCTCGAACCGCGGGCTGTGCGGCGCGTTCAATGCGAACCTGATTCGCGAGGCGCGGCGGCGGCTCGAGGAGCTCGAACGACAGGACGCCCACACCGAGCTGCACCTCGTGGGCAAGAAGGGCATCAGCTACTTCAAGTTCACCAAGCGCAACATCGCATCGCAGCGCATCGACATCGGCGATCGCCCCACACTGGAGCACGCCGCCGAGCTGGTAAAACCGCTGATGGAGCGATTCTCGAAGGGGGACCTGGACGCGGTGGATGTCGTATTTGCCAAGTTCAACAGCGCGGTCTCGACGCCGCCGACGACGTTACGGATCCTGCCGATCGCTGCCCCTGAGAAGCGGCGGTCGACGGTCAACTACATCCTCAAGCCGTCTGCCGAGGAGATCCTGCAGGAGCTCCTTCCTCTATATGTGCAGAACCAGATGTACCGCGCGCTCGTCGAGACGGCAGCCGCCGAGCACGGTGCCCGGCGCACCGCGATGAAAAACGCGACCGACGCCGGCGAAGACATGCTCACCATCTTGCAGCGCACGTTCAACCGTGCGCGGCAGGCGCAAATCACGCAGGAGCTCGCAGAAATTGTCGGCGGGGCCGAAGCCCTCAAAGGATAGGATCATGGCGACGAAGACCCAAGCGAAGCACAGCATTGGCAAGGTGGTCCAGGTCATCGGACCTGTCCTCGACGTCGAGTTCGAGCCCGAGCAGCTCCCCGAGCTCTACAACGCGGTCACGGTGAAGGTCGATTCCGGACAACTGGTCGCGGAAGTCGAGCAGCACATCGGCCGCAACCAGGTCCGCGCCGTCGCCATGAGCTCCACCGACGGCATCGTGCGCGGCATGGAGGTCGTGGATACGGGCCAGCCGATCACCGTTCCGGTCGGCAAGCCTGCGCTGGGGCGCATTCTCAACGTCATCGGCGAGCCGGTGGACGAGGGCCCCCCAATTCCGAAAGATGCCGAGCGCTGGCCGATTCACCGCGGCAGTCCGGCATTCGTCGACCTCGAGCCGAAGACGCAGGTGTTCGAGACCGGCATCAAAGTCATCGACCTGATCGCTCCGTTCGTGAAGGGCGGCAAGATCGGACTGTTCGGCGGCGCCGGCGTCGGCAAGACCGTGGTGATCCAGGAGCTGATCAACAACGTCGCCAAGGCACACGGCGGCAAATCGGTGTTCTGCGGCGTGGGCGAGCGGACGCGTGAGGGCAACGACCTGTATCTCGAGTTCAAGGAAGCGGGCATCCTCGAAAACGTGGCGCTGATCTACGGCCAGATGAACGAGCCGCCGGGGGCGCGACTGCGCGTCGGGCTGACGGGTCTCACCGTCGCCGAATATTTCCGCGACGTCGAAGGACAGGACGTGCTCGTCTTCATCGACAATATTTTTCGTTTCACACAGGCGGGATCGGAAGTGTCGGCGCTGCTCGGCAGGATGCCGTCGGCCGTCGGCTATCAGCCGACGCTGGCGACCGAGATGGGCGAGCTGCAGGAGCGCATCACGTCGACCAAGAAGGGATCGATCACGTCGGTGCAGGCGATCTACGTGCCCGCCGACGATCTCACCGACCCCGCGCCGGCGACTGCGTTCTCCCACCTCGATGCGACCGTCGTGCTCGACCGCGCGATCGTCGAGCTTGGGATTTACCCGGCGGTGAACCCGCTATCGTCCTCGAGCCGCATTCTCGACGCGCAGTACCTGGGCGAGCGCCACTACAAGGTGGCGGTCGAAGTGCAGCGCATTCTGCAGCGCTATAAGGATCTTCAGGACATCATCGCGATTCTGGGCATGGACGAGCTGTCGGAAGAGGACAAGCTGCTCGTGGGGCGCGCCCGCCGGGTGCAGCGCTTCCTGTCGCAGCCCTTCTTTGTGGCCTCCCAGTTCACGGGTCTGGAGGGCAAATACGTCAAGCTGGAGGACACGATCGCGTCGTTCGAGCGCGTCGTTTCGGGGGAATTCGACCAGCTCCCGGAGCAAGCGTTTTACATGCAGGGGGGCATCGACGACGTCGTGGCGCAGGCTAAGAAGATGGCCTCCGCCTGATGCGCGTTTCGGTGATTTCGGCCGAACGCTCGGTGTTCGCCGGCGAAGCGGATGCCGTGGTGGCGCCGGCATATGACGGGTTCGTAGGGATTCTCCCACGCCACGCCCCCTTGATGACCCTTCTAGGGCAGGGAATCGTGACGATCAGTCAGGCTGGCGGCAACGTGACCCGACTGAGTGTGATGGGGGGCTTTCTTCAAGTGGACGGGCTGGACCCGCCGAGGCTTGACTTCTGGGGGGCAATTTCCAACAGTGGTGCCTGTTCGGAAGGACCCAAAACCCCTAAAAGCCCCATTTCCCCCGGAGGGATAGCTATGAAGCGGTTCGGACTCGTACTACTCGCGGTGGCGCTTTGCGTCGTCGCAGCCCGCCCCGTCATGGCGCAGCGCGCCATGGCACAGGCCGGCAGTCTGCGTTATGGAATATCTGGTGGCGTGATCCTGCCGATGGGCGACTACAACACGTTTGACAAGATGGGCTTCGTCGGTGGCGTGGGTGCAACCTACTGGCTCGCCGGCCAACCGATCGGTATCCGTGGCGACGTGTCATATTCGCAGTCGTCGCACGATGAGGCTGTAAGCGTTGCTGGCCACACGAAGATCATCGGAGGTATGGCCTCGGTCGTGTACGCGTTGAATCCAGCCAGCGCCCCCGCACGCATCATGCTGAACGCTGGCCTCGGCTTCTACAACGTGAAGATCGACGCGACCGGCGGCGGCTCGGCCTCCCAGTCGAAGATCGGGTTCGGCGGTGGTGCCGCTGTCGCGTTCAAGCTCGGCACGGGCAGCACCAGGCTCGTCGTCGGGACGCGCTATACGAGCGTGAGCACGAGCGGTGGCTCGACCGCGTTCCTGCCGATCACGCTGGGCCTCACCTTCGGCAAGTAAACGACCTTTTGCGGCGTGAGCCGCATCACGAGGTCGGTCGTAAACCATGGCCCGTCAGGCTCCTAGCTGACGGGCCATGGGCTTTCTGGGACCTCCTAGTTGACAGAACTGCTTGTGGTTCTTAACGATGTGACGGTTTTTACCACCCCAACTGGAGGCCTCAGTATGCGGAAGCTCTTGAGCGGGATGGTCTTGGCGGCGATCGCGCTGTCACTTCCTGCGGCGGCCCATGCGCAACGCCGGGCGGCGGCACCCATGGGCGGCGCCAAGCACGAGTTCGGTATCGATTTGGGGGTTTCCTATGTGAAGCCTCAGAACGTCAGCGGCGGAATCCTGATTCAGACGCCTGTCGACGTCCGATTCGGTTTCGTGCCGTCACGCGGCAACATGATGTGGGAAGGTCGGCTCACGGCCAACATCAGCACGGTCGGCGGCACGACTCAGTACCTCCTCACACCGGGCGTCGACGTGCTGTTCTCGAATAGTCCGGGCGGTCATCGCCGCGGCATGTTCTTTGGCGGCGGCGCGGGACTCGTGCTGGGAGATTTCGGCGGCGGCAGCGGCACCGCGATCCAGCTCCACGCCGGAGTCGGCTGGCGGAAGCCGTACGGGAGTGCCGCCTGGCGCTACGAGCTTGGGTTCCAGTGGACGTCGGAGAACGCCAATCTCGGTCCCAGCTCGATTGCAATCGGCGGCCGCATCGGCATTTCACTCTGGCACTAGTAGTGGTAGGGGCGCAGCATGCTGCGCCCCTCGGTGAGCGCGGCGTTCCGGAACACCGGAACGCCGCGTTGTTCGTCGGGTAACCCTCGCACCAAGTCTCGAGGAGCACGCAAATGCGTTCGTTCTGGATGTCATGTCTGCTGATCATGGGCGTCAGTCTCGTCTCTGATGCAGCGGCACAGGCGACGGGGCTTCCCAGTTACAACGCGCCGTACCGCGCATTTACCCGCTCGGAAATCGGATTGGTGCTGAGCTTTCCCAACGGCGGCGGTACGGCATTCGAAGGCGCGTACCGCGTGTCGCATGGAAAGTTCGATCTGGGATTCCGCGGCGGCATTTTCACGCCGGGCAGTAACGCCGATTCACGTTTCCTCGTCGGTGCGGAGGCGCGGGAACGCGTCGTGACTCATACCGAGGACTTTCCTTTGGATGGTGCGCTGATCGTCGGCGTCGGCGGCCAGTTTTCCAGGCGCAGCTCGTTCGCGGTCATTCCGGTGGGTCTGTCGCTGGGCCGGCGCGTCGATCCCAGAGATTCGAAGATCAGCATCGTGCCCTACGTGCAGCCGACAGGGTTTCTCGTTGCAGGAAATGGAACGTCGGACTTCCTCTTTTCGCTCGGGTTGGGCGCCGATTTCCGGCTGACGCCGCGCTTTGACGCGCGGATCAGCGCGGGACTGGGCGATTTAGAGGGTGTGTCAATTAGCGCCGTGTGGGTGCATTAGGCTGACACAGATTGACTTGGCGGGAGCGACTTCCTACCGTAGGTCCCGCACACGACGTCTCATGGGGAGATCAACTGTCACGATGTGGAGGATATCGATGAAGCGCATGCTCGCAAGTTTAGCGGCCGCCGCGTTCACGGTTGCACCGCTCGCGGCCCAGCAGCTAGGGATGCCGAACTGGAGCAGTCCCAAGGGTGGGACCGGCATCACGATCAGCGGCGATCTCGCCATGCCCAACTCCGATCTCGGCAAAGGGACCGCGTTCGGTGCACGCGGCTCGGTCGGACTCGCGAACATTACTCTCACCGCCGGCATCGCGTGGTGGAAGCCGAAGGGCGCGCCCGACAGCTTTACGTCCGTCGGCGGCCAGGCGGCATTTCGCGTAATCGGCGGGAGCCTCATTCCCGTCTCCATCAGTCTGCAGGTGGGCGCGTCGCACGCCGGGGCGGCGAACGGTGATTCGAGCCAGACGCGACTGGGCCTCGGTGGTGCGGTCAGTGTCAGCGTGCCGACGCCGGGATTGAGCATCGAGCCCTATCTGGCGGTGAACAATCGCTGGTACAAGTTCTCCGGCGTCAGCGGCACGCCGTCCAACATTGGTTGGACGCTTGGTGCCAACGTCGGGTTCGGCATGCTGGGCCTCCACCTCGCGTACGACTCCGAGAATCTCGGCGGTGGGGTCAAGGGCGGGATCTTCGGCATCGGCGCGCACTTCGCGCTCAAGGCTCCCATCGGGATGTAAGAGGCAGTAGCTTTGGGGCGCGTCGCGTTCATGCGACGCGCCCCTTTGCTTCCCGGGAGATTCGTGATCCATCCTGTCACACGCGCGGGCCTTGCCGCTCTGGCCCTCACGCTGAGCGGCTGCGCCATGACCTTCGACGCCACCGATCTGGGCGTCCCGACCTCGATGGCTGAGGCTGCGCAGACTCCACCTCAGGGAACGCCCTTCAGCGTTACGAAACATCCCGTGTATTTGCTCTTGGGTTTGACGGCCGCGTCCCGTCCCAGCGCCGAAGACGTGCTCGCCGGACAGGTCGCCACGGGCGCCCGGATTGCAAACCTCCGCATCAAAACGCGCGCCCGCTGGAGCGATCTCCTGGTGACCGCCCTCACCCTAGGCCTGGTAAGCCCGCGATCCGTGACCTTTGAGGGCATCGTCGTTCCCCGCTAACACCATTCTGGCACGTTTGGTCTGGCGGTTGCCGAGCCCCCATGCTATATCGAAACATGTTGACCAATCCGCAACGGACACCCGTTTCATTGGAGGACTGATGCGCCTCTCCGTTCTAACCTTTCTCTGTGCCAGCGTCGGCGTCGCCTCGTTGGCCGCCCAGGAGCCCGTCACCCTCAGTGGTAGGGTGACCGCCGGTGGCGTGCCGATCGGGTCCGCCGAAGTCATCGTTCCTTCACTCGGTCTCGGGGCGAGCACCCGGGATGACGGCCGCTATGCGATTGTGATCCCGGGTGCGCGCGCCACCCCGGGCCAGACGCTCAGCGTCGTCGCGCGTCGGCTGGGCTACAAGCCCTCCACGGTCCAGGTCACGCTCCGCGCCGGCATCGTCGAGCAGGACTTCACGCTCGCTCCCAACCCGCTGCAGCTCGGCGAGATCGTAGTCACGGGGGCAGGCACGTCGACCGAGTCCCAGAAGCTCGGCAGCGTGCGTAACACCGTCGATGCGGCCGCCGTGCAGCGCAGCAACGAATCGAACGTGGTGCAGGCGCTCGCGGGCAAGGCCCCGAACGTCGAAGTGACGCAACAGTCCGGCGACCCCGGCGCGTCCTCCTACATTCGCATTCGCGGGACGCGGACACTGTCTGGCAACGGCCAGCCGCTGTTCGTCGTCGACGGCGTGCCGCTCGATAACTCGAGCTTCTCGACCTCGAACTTCAACCTGAACGACGATCTCGGGGTCGGGCAGACCGACGGGACGGTGCATGAGAACCGTGCCAGCGACCTGAATCCCAACGACATCGAGTCGGTGGAGATCCTCAAGGGCGCGGCCTCCGGCGCGATCTACGGCGCGCGCGCGGGGCAGGGCGTCATTCTCATTACGACGAAGTCGGGCCACGCCGGTCCGACGCGGTTCTCGCTGAAGTCGTCGATCTCCTTCGACGACATCAACCACCACTACCCGTTGCAGACGAGGTACGGTGAGGGGATCAGCGGTATCGCGCCCGACACCTCGCTGGGCGGTGACTGCGATGACCCGGGCTCCGGCAGCATCTGCTCGCGCTCCTGGGGTCCGGCGATGGCGCCGGGGTCCCCGGTCTTCGATCACGCCAACGAAGCGTACACCACCGGACGGGTCGTCGAGAACGATCTGACCATCTCCGGCGGCAACGACCGCACGACGTTCTATCTGTCGGGTGAGCAGTACTACAACAACGGGATCATCGTCGGCAGCAACGACGAGTATACCCGGAACACGGTTCGCTTCCGCGGCTCGCACCGCCTGGCCGACAACGTCAAAGTCGGCGCGAACCTGTCGTACGCCGACACGCGGGGCAGCTTCATCCAGCGCGGCAACAACGTAAACGGTATTCAGCTGAGCTTGCTGCGCTCGCCGCCGAACTTCAACAACCTGCCGTACCTGGATCCGCAGTTTGGGCTGCATCGGACCTATCGGTTCCAGCACCCCAGTGCCGGGGACATCGTGGCCGACCGCGGCTTCGACAATCCCTTCTTCATCATCAACGAACAGCAGAATCGCTCGAAAGTGGGACGCGTGTTCGGGAACATCAACGCCGAGTACACCGCCGCCGACTGGCTGCGCGTGAACTACACGCTCGGCGCGGACTACTCGAACGACGAGCGGCTCGAAGGCTGCCCGATTTCATCCTCCGACGTGTGCTTCGCGGGACGGGTGATCGAGGGCAAGCTGGTGAACTACCAGATCGATCACAATCTGTCGGCCACGGCCAAATACCAGCTGAACTCGAACATCGGCGGGACGGTGACGCTCGGCCAGAACCTGAACAGCCGGAATTTCCGGCAGCTCGGCAACGTGGGCCGGACGCTGATCACGGCGAAGCCGTTCAAGGTGTCCAACACAGTGTCGCGCGACATCCCGTCCGATGCGCAGACGATCATTCACAACGAAGGCTACTTCGGACAGGCGACGCTCGATCTGTACGATCAGCTGTATCTGACGGCGGCGTTGCGGAACGACGGTTCCTCCACGTTCGGCGTCCAGAACCGGCGCAGCTGGTTCCCCAAGGGGAGCCTGGCCTGGACGTTCACGAAGGTGACGGGTGAGCGGCCGTGGCTGACGTTCGGCAAGCTGCGCGTCGCCTACGGGGAGGCGGGGCAGGAACCGCAGCCCTATCTCACGTCCACGAACTTCCTGTCGAACACGATTGTGTCCGGCATCTCGCAGGGCACCGGCGAAACGCCGACTCAGGCGGGACTCGGTGGCCTGGTGCAAGGGACGATCAAGGGCGCCACGGCGCTGCGTCCCGAGCGGACCAAGGAATTCGAGACCGGGTTCGACCTCGGCCTATTCCGCGACAAGTCGGACCTGAGCTTCACGTACTACAACGCCAAAACGCAGGACGTCATTCTGCTGACGCCGGTGTCGGCGGCGG
>Ga0193710_1000042_pt1 | contig 11216 bp, 12 predicted proteins | sample H3m1metaG_FD_144923 | JGI IMG/M metagenome (GOLD analysis project Ga0193710, IMG submission 144923) | Soil microbial communities from a riparian zone of the East river system, Colorado, United States - H3m1 | ecosystem: Environmental > Terrestrial > Soil > Riparian zone | place: USA: East River... | reverse complement strand
AGATACTCCCGTCGACAAAGCGGTCGATCCAGTGATACTGCGCCTGGCCGTGCAATTGCACATAGCGGTCGGCGAACCAGTCTGCCGAGAAGGACACGTCGACGTAATCGTTGACCGCGAAGTAGTAGCCGAAGTCGGAGATGTGCCGCGAGTACCGGCGCGTCGGGCGCACGATGTCATTCAGACCGAAACGCGGGAACAGAATGCCGCTGCGCCGCCCGCCGCGAATATCATTGAAAATGAACGGCAGCCACATGATCGGCACGTCCCGGACGTACAACACCGCCGGCCGCGCCACCATCGTGTGCCGGTTGATCCATTTCGCCTGTCCCGCGGCAAAGTGGTAATCGGGAACCGGCTGCGGATCGGAGGTGATGACCGCCTTTGCGGCATACACCCGCCGTGAGCCGGAATCGGACGCGAGCCCGCGGCCGTGCACCAACCACGTGACGCCACCTTGCTGAAAGTCGGTCAGCGCGTCCCGCACGGTACCGCGGCGCAGGCAGGTGTCGTACGTCATGCCCTCCCCGATGAGCACCGTGCCCTGATCGAACAGCTGCGGGTTGCCCGAAGCGTTGAGCCGGCAGCTCGCTTCGTGGTAGCGAATCGAGTCGGCCTGCAGCTGCGTGCCGTCGCGCTCGACGAACGCCTCGCGCCGCAGGAAGATCGTCTGGCTGTCGCCCACGACGACGAAGGTGTCGGATGTGTAACGGGTGATCCGGAAGCCTTCGAGTTTGAGCAGCGAGTCCATCACGGCATCGGGCGGGGGAAACGAACGAGTGGGGCCGGTAGGCAGTCCGCTCTTGCGGGCGGTCGCGGTGTCCATGCCGCCGCGGCGACCGCTGTCCGCCTGGGCCCCCCCCCCCGGCGGCTTGACGACCGCCGCCGTGTCACGCCGCGGGGGCGGTGGAGGAGGATTCTGCGCCTGCAACGACGTCGCGCCCAGACCGAGGACGAGCACCACCATCGTCGCCGCCGCGATCCGGCGGGCACGCCTCCGGCTTGCGACCCACGCGCACCAGATGCTGAGCTCGTACAAGAGCAGCAGCGGTCCCAGCATCAGCATCATCGACACCGCGTCGGGCGGCGTGAGGAGAGCCGCCAGGAAGGCGGCGATCACGATTGCGTAGCGCCGCTGCCGTCCCAGAAACTGCGGCGTCACGATGCCCAGCGACGCCAGGATCGTCACGACCAGCGGCAGCTCCGCCACGAGCCCGCACCCCACGACGAACGGAACCGCCATGCCGAAGTAGCGGTCGATGGTGATCATCGCGGTCAGATCGGTGCGCTGGAAATTGAGCAGCACCTTGAGGGCGGCCGGCAGCAGCCACTGGTAGCAGGCAATCGCCCCGGCGAGAAACAGCACGACGCCGACGGCGAGGGCGGGCACGATCAGCCGCCGCTCGCGCTCGTAGAGCGCCGGCGACAGGAACGCCCAGATCTGATAGATGACGACCGGGGAGGCTACGACACAGCCCAGCGCGAACGCCACTTTCAGCGTGAGCATGAACGGCTCGGCGGGGCTGGTGAAGACGAGGCGGCCACCGGGCAGATACGGTGCGATCGGACGCTTCAGTATGTCGATGATGTCGATCTTGTCGAGAAGAACCCAACCGAGGACCGTGCCTACGATGATCGCGACGAGGCTCCAGAGGATGCGCCAACGCAGCTCCTCGAGATGGTCGAGAAACGGCATCTCACCGCGTGGCGTCATCGTCTGTACGGCCAGACCGCGTTACGGCCTGAGACGCTGCTGATTTTGCCGCGCGAGATCGGCCTCGGGCGAGCGCGGATACGTCGCGATCACCCGGGAATAGAAGGTTCGCGCCGTCGGCTTATCGCCTCGCTGCTCGGCGAGGAGACCCTGCTTGTAGAGTGCTGACGGGGCGCGCGGCGATTTGGGATAGGTCTTCACGACTTGATCGTACACCGCGGCCGCGGAATCGGGTGCCGATTGTTCGAAGCTTTCGCCGATATAGAACAGGGCATCGGGCGCGCGCTCGTGGGTGGGAAACACGCGCAGGAACTCCCGCAACCCCAGCCGGGCCGTCGCGAGGCTGCCACGGCGGTACTGCTGCAGCGAGATATCGTACATCTGATCGGGACCGGGCCCGGCGGGATTGCCCGAGGGCCCCACCGGCGCGCCTCCTGCCGTCGGAATGCCAGGATCCGGTTGCTGCGCTCGCGACTCGATTCGCGATCGCAGCTCCGTGATCCGCTGCTGGCTGACACCCGCGAGCTCCTGGAGGTTCGTGAGCTGCTGTTGTACCGCCAGCAGCTCGGTGCGCATATCGCCACGCATCTGGACGAGATACGCCTGCTGGGTCGCGAGCGCCTGCTGCAGCAGCCGGACGGCGGCCAGGATCGTGTCCCGTTCCGCCGCCCGTGCCGCGTCACTCCGGGCGAGGTCGGCTTGCAGCGTCTGAACCTGGAGCTCGACCTTCCGGACGTCGCCTTTCAGAGCGCAGCCGGCGGCGAGCCCCAGTGCTACGACGCACGCACTACGGACGGCGGAGGTTGTCGCCACCGCTGATCACCTCGAACTCGTCACGCCGGTTTTGCGACCAGGCGGACTCGTCGTGGCCGTCCACGGCCGGCCGCTCCTCGCCCCACGACTGCGTCTCGATGCGGCCCGCATCGATGCCGTGGCTCACGAGGTACTGCTTAGCGGACTGCGCGCGGCGATTGCCGAGCGCCAGGTTGTACTCATCCGAGCCGCGCTCGTCGCAGTGCCCGCCGATCCGGATCCGCAGATCGGGATTGGCCTGCAGAATCGCGACCTTCTGATCGAGCGCACCCATGTCGTCGCCGCGAATGTTCGACTTGTCGAGGTCGAAGTGGATCATCGCTGCGAGGCTACTGCGGACCTCATCGCCCGCGCGCGCGAGTGCGGCGAGAGAATCCGCCCGGCGCTGGTTTTCGATGCGCTCCCGCTCGGCGGCCGCCTGCCGTTCGGCTTCGGCATTGGCCGCGTTGATCGAATCGCGCACCCGCTGGTTCTCGGCCGCGGTGTCGACCGCCGGCGTCGTATTCTGCGGGGCCGGATTGCCGCCGCACGAGGTCGCGACGGTCGCGACACTCACGCCGAGCACTAGGAGCAACGATACCGATTTCATCCTGTCTCTCCGATCAGGGGTTGATAGATGGGGCCTCCGAAAGCCGTGGAGACCAAGCCGGCAAACGCGCCCCGCTCTGCTGCAGCAGTGGCCGAATTCGGCCGGTGTCGAGATCGATGATCCACAACTGGCGGTAGCCCGACCGGTCGGAAACAAAGGCGAGATGACGGCTGTCGGGAGCCCAGGTCGGATCCTCGTTGCGCCCCACCGAGGTGAGCTGCCGGACCGTGCGTGTCCGCACGTCGAGCACGAACACCTGCAGTGTGCCCGCCACGTCCCGGTGAAATGCCACCGATTGCCCGTCGGGGGACCACTCCGGGGCGTTGGACGACCCGGTCACACCGTAGTCGAATGGTGCGAACAACTGCTGGTCCGTTCCATCCGCCGCCATCACATAGATCTGCGGCAGACCCGGGCGCGTCGAGACGAATGCAATGCGCTGCCCGTCAGGGCTGAACGTCGGGGACAAGTTGTCTGAAAAGCGCCCCACGGTCAAGCGGCGTAAACAACAGTTGTTCTTGATGTTAATCGTGTAGAGATCGGTCCCTTCCTCCGTCGCGCGGCTGAACGCAAGGGTTTGGCCGTCGGGCGAAAAGGCGGGGGTGAAGTCGAGCGCCGACCCAGTCGTCGACACGGCGGTGCGCTTCCCTGTCGCCATCTCCTGCTGATAGAGCCATCCCTTTCCAGCCTGGAACTCCATGTAGGCAAACTGTCTGCCGTCCGATCCCCACGCAGGCGACATCGCCTGACGATTCGTCGACGACACGAGCTTTTGATCGGCGCCATCCTGATCGATCTGGTACACCTTCCCGTCTTTGACGAACAGGACGCGCGTGGCCGCGACTCCCGGCGTGCCGATCGCCGCCTGAAGCGTCTGGTCGGCGAGCCGATGGACGGCCTGGCGGAAATCGGGATCGCCGGGCCGGGGCAGCTTGACGCGCACGGTGCGGCGAATGCCGGCAGCCGCGACGTCGTGGAGCGTGGCGACGGTGGTGTCGCCCGCGGCGGTGATGTCGAGCGCGAAGTCGGCACCCAGCGCCTGATACAGCGGATAGTTGAGCGTCCCGGCCTGGGCGCCACCCGTGGTTGGGGTTGCCGTTCCGGGCCGCCGCGTACTGGTGCCGCGCGCCGCGGGTGACGTGGTCGCGAGCCGAATCGAGTCGCCGCCGGGAAGCGTGATCACTTCGAAGCGGTCACTGTAGTCGAGATCGCGCCCCACCATCCCACGCACGGAATCGAGCCCCATCCCGGTGCGCGGCAACATCACCAACCCTGGACGCACGCCGGGTCGATAGATGATCCCGATGCGGACGCCGCGGTCGATGGCGCTGGTATCTTGGGCGGAAAGATGGAACGATGGAACGATGGAAAGAAATACCACCGCCATAACACATTCCATCATTCCAACATTCCATCGTTTCACTGTCGCTGCCCCGAGAAATAGAACCGTATGAACAACACGTCGGCTGACCAACCTGGCGGCAACGGCCCGAACGCCTTGAACCGTCCTGCCTCCTCAATCGCGCCCTGCGCCTCGAGATCGAACGTGAAGCTGCCGGAGCGATGAATGAACTGGATATCGGTGATCGAACCGTCCCGATGAATGAGGAATCCTATCTCCGCCTGGAGCGCCGTTGCACCGTATGGCCGTTGCCAGCGGCGCGCAATCTCAATGACGATGTTGTTGGTGTATTCCGGAAACGGGAACGCCACTCCTTCAGTTGAAACGGTCAATGGATCGTTGCCCGTCGAGGGCTTTTCTCCGGGCAACGGCTGCGTCGTCGGCGTGGTGCGCGGCGCCGCCTCGCGGTGCGTCTGATCCTGTGTCGGCGGCGGAGTCGCGCGCGAGACGGTGCTTTGCGGGCGCTTGGTGGCCGGAAGCGGCGCCGATTTTTCCTCGGCCGGACGCTCGAAGGCCTCGGGCGCCTTGCGCGCCTCGAGGTCGGCGGCCGGTGCGGCGATCAGCCGCACCCGATAGGTCGGCGGAAGCCGCTTCGGTCCACTGCGCGTGCCGAACAGCAGCACGATCAGCAGCCCGTGAACGACCAGCGTGCCCGTCATTGCCATGCCTACGGGGGCTGGAGTGCGGCCGCGTCCTCTCATCGATTGATCGTCTCCGGTTCGGCTACGAGTCCCACGTCCTGGACACCTGCGCCGCGAATCACCGCGAGGACCTGGACCACGCGAGCATAGGCGACTCGACCATCGGCCCGCAAATACACCCCCGTGGGCCGTTTCGTTCGCACGAAGGCTGGAAACATGGCCTGGAAATCGTCGTACGAGAGGCCTGCCTGATCGAGATAGATCTTCCCGTCCATATCGACCGTGACGATCAGCCCCTGTTTCGGCTCGATGGCGCGCACCTGCGCGCGCGGCAGCCGCACATCGACACCGCCCTGCATGATCGGCGCGGTGATCATGAAAATGATGAGCAGCACGAACGCGACGTCCACGAGCGAGGTCACGTTGATGTCGGCGTTGAGCGGCAGCTCTCCGTGTCCGCGGAGGCCACCACCACCGCTGCCGAGGAGTCCTGCCATTAGATCCGTCCTTCCCGGGCCAGCGTGCCGACGATCTCCTGCGCGAAGCCCTCGAGCTCGCCGGCGAACAGCCCCAGACGATTGACGAAGAGGTTGTAGGACATGACGGCCGGCACGGCCACCGCCAAGCCCCCGACGGTGGTGACCAACGCCTCTGCGACGCCGGGCGCGACGGCCGTGATGTTCCCCGAGCCACCGACCGCGATCCCGATGAACGCGTCCATGACGCCAAGCACCGTGCCCAGCAGGCCGAGCAGCGGGCTGACCGACCCGAACGTCGCGAGCCAGGGGATGAAGCGCGCGGCCGTGTCCCGCTCCGCCGCCACTTCTTTCGCGAGTACCATGCGGAACGCTTCGAGCTGGGTCGGCGTGAGCGTGCCGGATGCCGCGGCCGCTCCACCCGCTGGGTTGGCCGGTCCCCCCAAACCCTTCAAGCTTCCCGGTTTCAGCTCGGAAAAGAAGTGGACGGCCTCGCGCAGCAGCCGGTTATACGGGGAAGCCGGCAGCCGCATGGCGGCGTGATACGCCTCCTCGAGGCGCGGCGCCTTCTCCACTTCCGCGAGAAAGCGGTCGCCGAGCTGTCGCATCCGGCGGAATTGCCACCACTTCAGAACGATCAGATACCATGACACGAGCGAAAAGACGGCGAGCACGGCCAGCACGAACTGCGTTTCGCGGCTGGACGTGAGCACCAGCTCCCACGGCGTCGTGGGAATCGCCCCTCGGACCTGAAAGAGCACTTAACCTCCTCGATATCCCTGCGGGTGTGCCTGATGCCAACGCCACGCGCTGCTCAAGATTTCGTCGAGACTCGAATGCGATGCCCGCCACCCGAGCAGCGTCGCCGCGCGGTCCACTGCCGCGACCAGCTCTGGCGGATCGCCCGGCCGGCGCGGCCGCTCGACCGTCGGCACCGCCCGTCCCGTCACGCGGCGCGCCGTCTCCACCACCTCGCGGACGGAGCGTCCGGTGCCCGTCCCCAGATTCACCGCGACGGCGGCGCCACCATCGAGCGCCACGTCCAACGCTCGCAGGTGCGCGTCGGCGATATCGGCGACGTGGACATAGTCCCGAATCGCCGTGCCGTCGGCCGTCGGATAATCGGTGCCGTACACCTCGAGCGCCTCACGGTTGCCGAGCGCCGCTGCGAACACGTTGGGGATCAGATGGGTCTCTGGATCGTGGGCTTCTCCCCGTTGCTCCGTGGCCCCCGACGCATTGAAGTAGCGCAAGCTCACTACCCCGATGCCGTGTTTTGGCGCGACCTCGGCAAGCAACCGCTCGTAATCGCGCTTCGTCTCACCGTACGGATTCACCGGCGCGAGCGGCGTGTCCTCCCTGATGGGAGTCGTCGCCGGATGGCCGTACACCGCGCACGACGACGAGAACACGAAGCGGCGGATCTTGCCACGGACGGCCGCCTCCAACAGTACACGGGCGGCTGTCACATTGTTGGTCACATACTTCTGAGGCTGGGCGACCGACTCCGGGACCAAGGCAAAGGCGGCCAGGTGAATGATGGCCTCGATGCCCTCACGTTCGAGCAGGGACTCGACCAGCTCGCGGTTCCCCACCCCTCCCTGGATGAACCCCGCTCCGCGGGCCACGGCCCGCCGGTGCCCGGCGCTGAGGTCGTCGAGCACGACGACCTTGAAGCCTCGCTCCAGGAGTTGATCTACGACGACACTGCCGATGTAACCTGCACCCCCGGTGACGAGGATCCGTCTCACGCGGGTGGCTCCATTCCGAAGAGCCGGCGTACGGCCTCGAGCAGACCGTACCCGTGGCCTTCTTCCGCCGCTCTCTTCAGCGCGATCGTGGGCTGGTGCAAGAACTTGTTCAGCAACGCCTGACTGAACTGCTCGACCTGGGCACGATCCTCCGGACTCAGACGATCCAGCGCACGCAGCGCCCGCTCCAGCTCGGTGGCGCGCACATGATCCATGCGGGCGCGGAGCTCCTTGATCGTCGGCACGACGCCAAGACCGCCATACCACGCCCAGAACAGATCGGTCTCCTCTTCCACGATCCGCTCGGCGGCGGGGATCTCATCGCGGCGCCGCGCGGTCGCTTGCGCCGCGACCGTCTGTAAATCGTCGACGGCGTACAGGAACACATTCTCGAGCTGCGCGATCGCCGGATCGACGTCGCGCGGCACCGCCAGGTCGAGAATGCAGAGCGGCTTCCCGCGCCGCGCGCCAATGATCGCTCCCACCCGCTCCCACGTGACCACCGCGTGCGGCGCGGCGGTCGAGCAGAGGGCGATGTCTGTGGTGGCGAAGTGCGGCCACGCTTCCTCCAGCGACACCGCTTTGCCGCCCAGCCGCTCGGCGATGGCCCGGGCGCGCTCCTGCGTTCGATTCGCGACGAGGGTGATCTGTACGCCCTGATCGCCGAGACAGGTCGCCGCCAGCTCGGCCATGTCCCCGGCACCGAGAATGAGTGCACTGTGGCCCGCGAGATCGCCGAAGATCTTTCCCGCGACCGCGACGCCTGCCGACGCCGCGGACGCCGTCCCCATCCCCAGACCCGTTTCGGTGCGGACGCGTGACCCGACGTGCAGTGCGGTCTGGAACAGGCGGTGCAGCACCGGACCGGCTTGTGCGCGCGACGCTTCCCAGGCCTCCCGGACCTGTCCCTGGATCTGCGATTCGCCCAGGATCATCGAGTCGAGTCCCGACGACACCCGGTAGAGATGGCGAACGGCATCCCGATCGCGGGCGATGTAGCCGTATTCCCGCGCGCCGCCAACCGGAGGCGCGCCCGAGGGCAGCCGCTCGCCCAGCAGCGACCACACCGCCTCGAGCGCGGGCTCGTCGTCGGCAACCAAATAGAACTCGGTGCGATTGCACGTGGAAAGCAGGACTCCCCCACTCGCGCCCGCCGCCATGATGCGCGCCAGGGCGCCCGGCACCTCGTGCGCGCCGTGCGCAAACCGCTCGCGCACGTCGAGTGGCGCAGTGCGGTGGTTCACCCCAACGACTTTGATCCCCATCTCCGTATGACCCGTCGTCACAGGAACCGTTCGGCGCCGGGCTGCGTCAGCTTCAGGGCGACGTACACCAGGAGGACGGCACCGAAACCGGCGATGCTGGCGAGCGCCGCGCGGCGGCCGGCCCAATGGCGGACAACGCGCACCCAGACGGCCCAGCCGAGCACTACCCAGGTAAAGATCCCCCACACGAGTTGCGCTTTTGCCACGTGCAAGCCGCCGGAGAACTGCGCGCCGTACCCAAGCGCGAGCAGGACCCCGAGTGTCAGCGCGGGAAAGCCTGTGACGAGGGCAACGCGATTGAGCTGATCGAGCAGCTCGAGCGGCGGAAACAGCTGGAAGATCTGGCCAAAGCGGCGGGCTTTCAGCTCGCGGAACTGCAGCAGATAGAGAGCCGCGGCGATGAATGCCAGCGCCATCAACGCGACGCCGAGCGCGCTGAGCGCGACGTGCAGCACGAACCACGTGTTGCGGGCCCCGACGGTTTCGGCACCGGGCGCGAGCCCGCTCAGAATCGCGAGTCCAACGAGTCCCGTGGCGAGCGGCCCCGCGAAGAACGAGACGGCCGAGCCACGCAGCAGTTTTTCGCTCGCGAGCTGGAGCAAGACGAGACAGAGCGCCAGCATCGACAAGGCCGGTCCGAGGCCAACGAGCGTGAGTTGCGAAATGCCTACGACGTGAATCGCCGCGCCCGCGCACGGCAGCGCGATCGTGAGGGCGCGCGGCGCCGGCCGGAACCCCATGAAGGGCGCCAGCGTCAGTGCCGTGGCCAAACCGTACAGCGCCAGAGCAACGAGATGCAGGGTGACAATCACGGCAGATACGGGCCAGTCCCACGCAGCTGGGCCCGGCCACCTTTCAGGAGGGCATCTTCTTGATCAACCGTACCGGAAGACCTCGGTCCAGGCTCGGATGACTGATTTGTAGAAGCAGACCGGTCGCGGAGCGCTCCCGCGTGTGCACAATCATGAGTACCGCGCGCACCTCTTCCGACGCGGTTCCCGCATACCCTTGGGCCGGCTTGTACACCTCGAACACATCGCCGAGCGTGACGCCATCGCGGCGACCTTTGTCTATGAAAAAGTACTGCTGCGCGCCGGCGATCGCATGGGGATCCCGCGCGTCCAGCAGCTTGCCTGTCAGACCCTGCTCGACGGGCGTCGGCCGCACCTGACCAGGATCACGGAACGGCTCGAGCGGCATCGCGAGCTGATTCTCGTGGACGCGGTCGAACTGCGCGACGACCACCGCCAGCACCTGCTCGTCCTGGATCGACGTAACGCGCGCCACGGCGGTGGGGACCACGACGTCGCCCCAACGGCCGAAGTCCATGATCCGGTCGATGCGCGCGACCAGCAACGAGTCGCCGACATGATAGGACGCGTTGCGCGGCGGCCGGATGGAGATCTCTTGGAAGGTGGTCGCCGATGTACGATCGGAAAGCCTGGGAATCGCCGATACTGCCGTCGCGCCGAGCACCCGACCCCACGGCAACCGCTGCTCCTCGCTCAGGAAGCCGGCGGCGTAGAACTCACCGGCACGGAGCGGACGATAGGGCTGATGCACGTAGGCGCGGAGCACATCCTGGACGACCTGCTGATTTGTGCGGCGGCGGTTCGACGATCAGCAGTGCCGTGTCCGCCGGAATCGTGTCGATTGCTGCGGTATCGAGCGGCACGATGGCAGCGATGGTGTCGGCACGCACCGTGTCGGCGGCGGCCGCCGTGGTGTCCGGCCGGGCAACGACGGTGTCCCCACCCTGCGCGACGGTCACCATCTCCGAGAGATTCAGGACCTCACCGGGATAGATCCAGTGCGGGTCTTCGATGACGGTGGTATTGAGGCGGTAGATCTCGGGCCACAGCAGCGGATCGTTGAAGTACATCTGCGAGATGGACCACAACGTCTCACCGCGTGAGACCGTGTGACTGGAGGGGACTTGTCCCTGAAAAGCGGCGGCCGCCTGCGCCGTGTCCTGTTGTTGAGCCGCCTGCGTGGTGTCCTGCGCCGGCAGGACGCGCCACATCAGCGGCAACGCCGCCAGGGCTAGTAGTACGGCGCGGTCAAAACGGGAGATCGTCGTCCTCCTCATCCAGCGCCTCCGGGAACGCGTCGAGCGACTCTGGGGCTTTGCCGCCAGCTTCCGAGGCCCCCTTCCCAACCGCCGCCCCAGCACCAACCGCGGCGGCTCCACCTCTGGACCCCAGCATGATCAACTCACGCGCGATGATCTCGGTGACGTAGCGCGTCTGCTTCTCGCGATCTTCCCACGTCCGGTACTCGATTCGCCCTTCGATATAGACCTTGTCGCCCTTTTTCAGGTACTTCTCGGCGATGTCGGCCAGGCCGGAACCCTTGTTGTTCCAGCAGATAACCCTGTGCCACTCTGTCTTTTCCTGCTTCTCGCCCCCGTTGCCGGTCCATTGGCGGCTGGTCGCCACCGAAAGGGTCGCCACGCGGGAGCCGTTATTCGTGCTGCGTACCTCGGGATCCGCACCCAGATTCCCGATGAGCTGGACCTTATTGAGACTGCGGCTCACAACAACCTCCGACGATGAAGCGGGTTAG
>Ga0193710_1000041_pt1 | contig 11241 bp, 14 predicted proteins | sample H3m1metaG_FD_144923 | JGI IMG/M metagenome (GOLD analysis project Ga0193710, IMG submission 144923) | Soil microbial communities from a riparian zone of the East river system, Colorado, United States - H3m1 | ecosystem: Environmental > Terrestrial > Soil > Riparian zone | place: USA: East River... | reverse complement strand
GATCAGGTCGTACGTATCGAAGGCGTACATCGTGAAGGTCCGCACCGCGGCCGTCATGATCCCGCGGTGCCAGAACGCCTGACCGAGCCAGTAGCCGACTTCCGCCGAGCGGCGATGCACGTCGGGTTGGGGGGCGACGCCGATGCCACCCACCGCCTCCCCGCCAACGTCGATGGCGAAGTTTGTCACCGGGTACTGTTTCGCCGTGTAGGCGAGCCAGGCCTCGGCGTCACCGCGCGTGTAGGGATGGGGAAACTGATCGCGCAACATCAGCCAGACGTCGCGACTGTCGGCGTGCCGCACCAACGAGTCCCGGTCCGCATGCCGCCACGGGCGGATGATGCAGGGCCCGGCATCGATCACGGGAACGGCAGCTCGAGCGCCTCCCCCGCCGGCAGCGCCGCCCACCGCGCGAATAACTCGCGCCGCTTGTCCCGCACCTGGTTCAAGTCGGCATCCGTGACGACGGGAGCGCCACTCAAGCCCCGCTCGGCGTAGTGCGTCGCGGCGCTCGCGTTGAAGTCGTCCGCCGGCCACAGGGTGCCCGCGGCCCGCTCGTGATCGAGGAACCCCACCAGCAGCTCCGACGCGAGGGCTTCGACGGGCATGGGCCCGCGCGGCCACGGCTTGCCGAAATCGCCGAGGTCCCACCCCTCGGCGACGAGGCCGTAGAACCCGCGCGGGTGGCGCAGCACGGTCTCCACGGCGTAGTGCGTCAGGTCGTGGAGCGGGAAGAAGCGTCCCTGCTGCCCGTCCTGGCGCTGCCAGGTGACAGACCCGTCGCCGCGGCGGCAGCTGAGGGCCGCCGAGCCGTCGGTTTTCTTCTTGATCTGAATCACGAGCCGGGCCAGAGCCATCCGAACGTGCCTGCCGTGAGGAGCCCGTAGATCAGTCCGTCCACGGTCGACTTGAAGGTCGTGAGCACGGAACGGTTATACCAGATCGACATTTGCCAGAGCGCCAGGGAGTAGCCGGCGAAGGCGGTGACGCCCACGAACCGGAAGACACGCAGGTACTCAGACCCCGGGGGCAGCGCCCGTCCGGCCACGTACCCCGCGAAGATGCCGACGACGATGGCGTAGACGAACCATTGGATGAGGTTCTTGCCCATCGACCAGGCGCCCGTGGGCAGGACCGTCACGATCAGATTGGGTCCCTGCTTGTATTTCTCCATGAACGCCGGCGAGGCCATCTCTTCCCGGCTCGAGGGACGCGGGACCATGTAGTCGCCCGGCGGGATGGCGAGGGGCCGCAGGAGGTCTCGCACCCGGTCTTCGTTCGGCATCTTGGGGTAATCGCCCTTGTGCCAGGGCGACAACATGTGGATGACCGAGCTGATCACAAAGACGATCACCGCCGACAGCAGAATCGGGAGCCACAGCGACATCAATCCGGTCATCAGACCCTCCTAGTGAGGCGTGTGCTCGTGGCCGGCCGCGCGATGGCCGGCGCGTTGGAAGGCGAGAAACTCGTGAATGGCGGCAACGGCCGCCGGGCTAGTCGTCCGGAGGCGCACTTCCCCGCCCCGAAGCCGGTCGATCACCTCGTACTCGATCGCCGAGCGCTGCGCGCCCATGACGGCCGTGCCTGGCACGACCTGCGCGTGGACCTGGAAGGGCTTCGTGAAGTCTCCCGCGCGGAACGCGGTGGCGATGTCGCGCATGTGCTGGCGAATGGTAGCCACGCCGCTCGTGTCGCCCGTCGAGTCACGGTCGAGGATGATGCGCCCGCCGTCGGGCAGGTCCTCGAACACGTGGACCGAGGTGTACTGATCGACGCCCATGACCGTCTGGCCGCGCTCCTGCATCGCGGCGAAGTCGGCGTCCTTCGCCCTCCCACAAGCAGCGAGCAGCACCATCACACACGATAGGATGCGACGTCGCGGCACGCTAGCGAGCCAGCGTAATCAGGAGATTGCGATACTCCACGGGTCCGTGATCCCCCTGCAACATGATTGGTCCCGGTGCGCCTTCATTGCTGTCGAGCGCCCCGCCGGTGATCCCGGGGATCGTCGTGCGGCAGATCACGTCGCGCCCATTGAGGGTGACCGTCACCGTCCGGCCGACCAACGTGATGTCGTAGGTCTGCCACTCGCCGGCGCCCTTCGCAGCGTTCTGGTTGGGCATGAGAAAGCCGTAGATCGCACCGAGGCCGCCCGTGGCCTCCGCGCTACCCACCGTCACCACCGAGTCCTCGACCTGCGCTTCGTAGCGGCCGCGCAGATAGACGCCGCTGTTGCCGTCCTTGGGATACCGAAACTCGAGGTGCAGCTTGAAGTCCCCATACGTCGCATTCGTCACGAGATTGGCGCCTCCCCGTGCATTGGTCAGCACGCCGGCGACCGCCTTCCACTGGTTCTCGCCGCCGACCGCATGCCACCCGGTGAGATCGGTCCCATTGAACAGTTTCTGCGGAGTCCCCCACTGTGGGGCGGCGGCCCGTTGCAGCGCCGGCGCGCGATGCCCACTCCAGGCCAGCTGCTTCCCATCGGGCGTGATCAGCGATCCCGCGAGTGTATCGCCCGCGAAGACGCCCGCGACCTGGAGGTCCGCGTCGCCCCCTTCCCACTGCGGCGGCAGCGAGAAGCGCAGGGTGTCGTGCGAGAAGGCGAGCCGAGAGATCGGCCGCGCGCTGCCGACGACGCCCACAAACCGCCCCACCAGGACGCGGTCGCCAGACCAATGGATCTCGAGCCAGGACGGCAAGCGGCGGCCGTCGCTGGCGATGACGTTGAGGTCCCATCGGCCGGTGACAGGAGGTGGGCCCGCGTCCTGAGCGGGCAGCCGGTGAGCACTGAGGACCAGGCCGAGCGACAAGACGAGTGTGCGATACATGTGCGATGTCCTCACTCAAGGTACGGCCAGCAGAAGGGTGACGAGGGGCTCGCGGGCCGAGCGTTCCGGCGTGTGGTTGGCTTCGAGGCGGTAGACCGGCCAGCCCCGGAGCGCTGCCCGATCCGCGAAGCGCTGAAATGGATCCGGCACGACGTTCGGCTCGACCGTGAGAATGTACGTGGCCGGCAGGCGGCGCGCGGCGGGATTCACGAGGCGGAGCGTGTCCGTGAACGTCCGGAGGGGCTGCGGCACGTCGCGCGGAATCGCCGCGGTGTCCGGCACCCAAGTCGGTATGCTAAAGCCACCCAGGATCTTCGTCCGCACAAAGACGCCTCTGACGGTGTCGATGAGCCCCAGGGCCGTTTCGCCTGAGTCCGGAAGTAAGGCGTCGAGATACACGAGGCGGCGAATGCGGCTCGGGACGCGGTCTGCAACGCCGGTAATCACCATGCCGCCGTAGCTGTGGCCCACCAAGACGACGTCTTGCAGGTTCTCCCACAAAACCGTGTTTACGACGTCGTCAATGTGGGTGTACAGGCCGACATTGGGCGATGCGAGGTGTACGCGTTCGCCGAGGCCGGTCAGTGTGACTCGCCGGACGCGCTCGCCACGCAGCGTCAGCATGGAATCCACCGCCTGCCAATCCCACCCGCCGCCCCAGGCGCCGTGCACGATGACGTACGTGTGGTGAGGAGAGCGCCGTTGCTGGGCGGAAAGCGGAGCGTGGGCGAGAGCGGCTCCCAGAATGAGCAAAATGGTGCGCATGAACGCTCCTCCAACAATGCGTCGAGGTCCTCAACGGTGACTCGCCTCAACCCCCATACGCCGATCGGGTGATGACGACGGCCGCAAGAAGGCGATCGCGATGGCGGGCAACACGACCCAGGGAATATCCGTGAGAAACTTGATGTGGTATTCCGGGGTCATCAGCGCGTGGGGCACCATGGCGATGCCGTGGGCCAGGTTGGCCCAGGCCGTGAAGTCCAGGAACATCTTGTGGGCCAGCGGATCGCGCGCGGCGCGATAAATGAAGATCGACCACACGATGTAGATCGCGAACAACATCGGCGGGATGGGATCCGTGACGCGATCCCAGATCAGCACGTGCCACGCGCCGCCAGGGTCGAGCATCGGTGCGCGGGTGACGAACCCGATCATGAGACCAACGAACAGGATCAGCGAAAGGACGGCGTAAGCGCGCAGGAATACCTTCAGCGCGCGCAGCTTGGAGTCGTTCGTCATTGAGGCCCCGCGCTGGCGGAAGGGAGGCGATCAGGCATGGCTCTTTCTAGGCTACCACGTTGCGGCCGCCGGCTCGGCCACCGGCGCCGAGCGCACGAGTGCGACGCCGAGAATGATCATGAACGCGGGGAGCAGGTAATTGTTGAGAGCGGCGACCGGCGCCACCGCGCCCGTCACGTTGCGGAACATGCCGATCAGCCCCAACAGCGCCGTCGCCACGCCGACCCACCCGATCCATTTCGGCGCACTCGGCGACCGCAGCCACACGATCGACGTCAGCAAGAAGAACATGCTGAACGAGAGCTCGCCGAGAAACTCTCCGATGTAGTTGCCGAGATATGTGTTGAGGCCGTCGAAAACCGCGGCGAGGACCGCCCGCTCCGGGGGCGCCGCGTGCTCGAATGCCAACGCAAGGTGCCAATGCACACTCGGCCAGCGCATGAGGCCGAGCATCATGGTGAGCGCTGCGAGTCCAGCGAAGAACAAGGCAAGCCGCATTGCCCCGCGCCGGACGGGGCTCAGCGCTTCGAAGGCCGCGACGCCGGCGGGAAGCCAGATCAGGGGGAGGAACCCGTAGACGGCCCATACGAAGCGGCCTTGCTCGCCGGTGGCGAGAAGGCTGGGCAACACGGTCGCCGCCGGGCCATCGAGGGCGTCAGGGTAATTGAACTTGGCCGCGAGGTAGCTGAAGACGCCAAGGAACGCCACCGCACCACCGGCGAGACAGAGGCCCCCAAATCGGATGACAGTGCGGGTAGTCATTCCCTAATCTACGCGCGTCCGCACCTTCAGGTGCCTGTTAGGCAACGCACACTGAGAACCCGATCAGTGCACCGTTGGTTAGACAGGCGGCCTCTTCGTGGCCAGACGGTGCGCTGCAACAAGCGCCAGGGCACCAAGGGTCCACGCCCGTTGCACTGGAGACGTTGCCCGTATGGATCGGATCCAGAGGAAGATCGCGAACGGAAGGACCAGCAGCCACCAGTAGTTTGCGAGGAATCTCATGGCGCGCCTGTCAGGCCGCTGCAGGGTTTGAGTGCCGGCGTCGCCACCACTCGATCAACACCATGAGCACCAGGGCCGGCAGGCACGCGTAGAGCGCTTCTTGGCCGAAGTCCGTCTGGAGGCCCCCTGCTCCAGTGAGAGGCATCCAAGAGAATCGGTAGCGTTGGTTGGAAAACGGTGCCCAAAAAGCCGGGCCAGTCGGCGAATACGTCGTCATCGCATCCAGGACGCTGTGTGTGGCCGTGGCCAGAACCAGCACGGCTGCCGCGACGGTTCGCTCGCGTCTCGTGGCGGCCGGTAGTAGAGCCACGGCGGCGACGACGCCGAGCACGACCGCAAAGGCTATGGAGTGGCTCAGCCCTCGGTGCCCGAAAAGCGTGAACGTCGATACGCCCAGGGGCCACCCGATGAGGTCGAGATCAGGCACGACGGCGCAAATGGCGGCGACCGCGATCACCCGGCGCCGATCGCGCGGGGCTTGATAGAGCGCGCCGGCGGCGGCTCCCACGATCGCATGGGCCCACGGAGATGCCACGGATTCAGTCCTTGCCCTCGCGTGCGAGGCGCAACTCGGCCAGGTCCTTCAAGAGGTCCGAACTCCGCCGGGGATAGCGACAGTTCGCGAACACCCACGTGGAGCGGTCGCGGCGGAGATCGGCGACAACGTCCGGCAGGGTGTCGAGTTCTTCAATGTGCTTTCTCGCACCGCACCTGAACAGTCTGGTATGTTTGCGTCGTCACATCCGTCGCAGCAGTTTCAGCTATGGCCATCGAGCGGATCGCGCACGAATCGAAATGGACGCTCCATATCAATGCAGGAGCACGGCACCTGCCGCCCGGTGAGCTTTCATGGTCAACCCTTCGGCCACATCATCGCGAAGAGCCACCCGGTCGCCAGGGCGGACAGCAGTGCGTCCACGGCGTACCTAAAGGTCGTGGACCACTTGCGATTGTACCAGATGGACATCGGGACCGCCCCCATCCCGTAGGTGAGAAACGAGATGACGGCGGCATAGTGGAACACCGCGTGCGGGTGGCCACCGGGAGGTACGATCGTTCCGACGACGCATGCTATGGTCGCCGAGACCACCACGGCGAACAGGAACCACAGCCCCATCATCTTTCCGATATTCCACGGTCCGGACGGAACGACGGTCACCCACATCACGGGACCCGCAGCGCGCTTGGCGTCGTATTCCGGCGACTGCATGTATTTGCCCGACCGGGGATGCGGCACTGTGTAGTCGTTCGGCGGAATGTTGAACGGGCGTAGTGCCTGCATCACGCCGTCCTCGTCAGGAAACGTGACGTAGTCGCGCTTGTGCCACGGCGTCATGTGAATGATCAAGGTGAGCACGAAGACGGCGACGGCGGAGACGACGATGGGCAGCAGCAACGACATGAATGGGGTCATGGACCCTCGCGTAGTGTGGTTGAGGACCGCTGGAGGCTACCTGCTCGGCTCATACCGCATCGCCACCGCCCCCGAGCCGAACTCCAGCCGGCTCACGAGCTTCAGGTCGACATGCTTCGATAGCCCGGCGAACAACGTCGGCCCATGGCCCGCGAGCCTGGGGTGCACCACGAACTCGTACTCATCGATCAAGCCCAGCTCGGCCAGCGCCAGCGGGAGCGTCACGCCTCCCGTGAACAGGCCCTTACCGGGCTGCCGCTTGAGTTGCTGAACGGCCTTCTCCAGATCCCCGCGCACGAGCTCCGCGTTCCAATCGACTTGGGTAAGGGTGCTCGACACGACGTACTTCTTTGCCGCGTCGATCGTCCGCGCGAACGGTTCCATCCAGGATTCCATCCAATCAGGGCGCGCTCCCGGCGGCACCGGCGTCCGCCACGCTGCCTCCATCATTTCGTAGGTCACTCGGCCAAAAAGGAGGGCATCGGCCTGGTCGATGTTCTCGGCCGCGTGTCGATGTATGTCTTCGTCCGCGACCATTACACGATGATCGCAGCACCCGTCCAAGGTGACGTTGATGGAGTACCGAAGGGGTCGCATTAGCTAGGCGGCACCTCGCGGATCCCGCCAGATAATCCTCTCGTTCTTGCGCGCCGCAAGGAAGTCGGAACAGCGTCCGTCGCCACCGCCACTGAACCCGCCGTCAGCATGGCAGATGATGGTGCCGGCGGCGCTGTAGACGTTGCTTGGGATGTCACAGCACCGGGCCGGAAGGTAGTAAACGACCTGACCCTGGTAGTCATACCGCGCGATGAAGGCCGGGGGATTCGCAACTGGTTGGTGCTCAAGGCTCTGAATGAGCGTTGCCAGCCACTCTGGATCGTCGACCACGGAAGCGTCCGTCGTGCAAGCCGCGGTCAGACCCACCGCGAGAAGCAGGGCTGTAGTAGATGGTCTCACGACGCTCTCCTTCTCATTGGCCTCATTGGCGCGCCAGTTATCACGAACGGCCCGGTTTCCACCCACTGGTCCGTACTATCCGCATTCTCGAGCCGCAGCCGCACTTGGTTGGATGAGGATGGCCCGAAGCCGGTTACAAACCCAACCGGGACTGTCCAAACAAGGGAATCGAGGCCCGCCGGCGCGTTGGTGAGCAAGAAGCCCTTGTCGTGACCACCCAGCACTGCGCCGAGATTGATCCGTCTCCCGGGCGCGGACACCCAGCGAATGGTGTACGTCCGACCCTCCACAAGCGTATCTCCGGCGCTCGGGCTCTGGAAGGCGAAGGCTCCTTGCCCCCTGCTGCAGGCGAGAGCGAGGAGAAGGAGCGAAGGAACCAGTCGCGTCAGCGTCGGGCCTCCACGTCTCGCGGGAACGATCGCACGGCCCTCTTCCTAACGGATTGCAGCGCGTTTCGGAGCCGTCGCCCGCTGGCGATTGCCTTTGTCGCTCAGCCTGATGAGGTGCGTCAAGACGTTGGTGTCGATCTCCTCGAGGCGAGGGAGATAGAGACATCCGCCGCCGACTTTGTGCGGACCCAGTTCCGCGAGCAGGTTCGCGTTGGCCTTGAGGCCGCCCATCAAGTAGAGGACGAGGGCTGCCTTCCGCGGAGCAAAGCCGACCGGAAACCAATCGACCGTTCGTCCTTTGCTTCCTTCATAGGTCATCTGCCCGTACCCGACAATGCTCGAGCCCCACATCGCGGGCCTCTCACCGGTGGCTTTTCGGATCAAGGAGGCCAGGGCTTTGGCGTCGCGTTGGCGGTGGGGATCGGGGATCGCTCCGAGGAAGGCAGCGACGCTGGCGTTGGTGCGTTGGGTCTTGTTCTCGACCATGTCAAATGATGGTTGTGAAGTAAGCCACAGCGCAACTGCGATGTTCCCTTCGAGGACTCGCTTCAAGCGCATGTTCGGCAACAGCTCACCGGTGCTCGCCGCGCACGCGCTCGCCCGGAACGCCGACAAGGCGCGCAAACTCGACCAACTCCGAGCTGGTCGCAACATGTGATGCAAAGGGACTTGTACGCGGCTTACTCCCGTGAAGTCATGGAAGGGCGGCGCGCGACGGTCGCAACCACACAAGGCGATGAGTACGGCGACCGCTGCTGCAATCCGAGGAGTCATAGCAGGACGTTGTTCCCTAAGGGATCGGGAGCGCTTGTTAGGGCGCAGCCTCGGCGGCGCGTTGCCTACACCGGTGTCCGAGCCTTCGGCGGTTGCGGTAACCGAACAGCCTCCCGCTCCTGCACCAAGCGCCGCTCCGTGAAATCAACGCGCTCCTCCAACTCAGCAATGCGGGCACTCAGGTCCGCCCCGAGCTGCGCGTTTTCCTCGCGCACGGAATCGAGGAACTTGCTGAGGTCAGGCCCCGCTCGAGCCCGCGCCCGGAGCCAGAGCCAAAAGCCGGTCATCCCGGTCCCCGCCACAAGCACAAATGCGATAACGACCTTGATGAAGACGATGTCCGGTGGAGTCATTCGTTCCTCCCAAGAACCTGCGAGCGCTGCGGCCTAACGGATCGCGCTTAAGCTGCGGCGCGCGGAAGAAAGATTCATTCCTTAATCTACGCGCGCCGTCAGCTTCAAGCGCTTGTTAGGCGGACGGCTCCATCAGCCTCACCTTGCCGAGCTGAGCGGACCGCGCGCTCGGCAAATAACCGTCGCCGATGATCACCAAACTGTTCCGCGCCAGCGCGGCTCTTCGCGAATCCATTCACCTTCCAAGGCTTGCAAAGAAGGCAACCAGCCCGCCGGTTCTTGGGACGTTCACGCTTGTGATGAGCCATGATCCTTCACCGTGCGCTTATCGGTTTGGCGTCGACGCCGATTACTAGCGCGTTTGGCCTCAGTCTTCCGGCCATAGAACGCGCCACGACCCTTCTTGGCACCCGAGTGCTCGGTCTTTCTTGCCTTCAATGCCATGTGGGCGTTCCGTCTAACGGATCACGCTTACGCTGCGGCGCGCTGAAGAAGAAAGATTCATTTCCGTAATCTACGCGCGCCGCCAGCTTCAAGCGCTTGTTAGGCTGCCGGCACGCCAGCGCTCGACAAGGCAGGGCCAGCGCGCTTCGCCAGAAGCAGAGTTGTTGCTGCGGATGCAGCACCCGCCAAAGCACTAATCGTCAAGGGCCAGACCGCCAGGGAGAGCAAACTGAACTCCGGCTCCACTGCTAGAAAGGCTGCAAGAACGATCGTCGGCAATGCCACGGCGCCTAGCGTTCCCCAGGTTGCGGTGCGCCGGACCGAAAGAGCCGAAACGTCCCGACGACGCTCGATAGATGCCAAGAGGACGGCGAACACTGCGCCGCTAAAGGCACCCCACGTCATCCACGCGGCGACGTTAACGAGGATAGCCATCAAGAACTGCTCCAAACTCGGCAGCGCCCACGGAACTCCCTCATACGATTGAAGCTTGAAGGAACGATAGATCCCTATTATCAAACCAACTGGGAGCCAGAGACACGCCCAGATCAGGGCGGTCACGAGTACTGCACGTAGGCGTCGAAGTATCATTTCTGGCCCGTACTCCGCCGGCAGCCTAACGGAGTGCGCCTAAGCTGCGGCGCCGGCTAGAAGGTCTCACAAATAGAAGACTACCACAGCAAGACGGCGCCGCCAGCTTCAGGCGCTTGTTAGGCGGCACGCGATTAGAACCCGAGACAACGCGCACGCGTCACCGTCCCTCCATGTCGCGGCACGGGGTCAGGGCCGATAACATCGGTGAATGAAGCTGCACTTCCCTGGAAACCCTGTGGTACGAACCGATTCTTGAATTCAACCACGAACAATCCACTATTGCCAACGATCTCGAGCGAATCTTGATCGATGCGCCGCCATCCCAGCGCGAGAAGCGAGCTACGCAGCGCTTGGGGATCCGTGAGCCGATGCGTGGGGTTAGGCGGCGCACTCCCGGTGTCGATGCGAGTTCCGGTCTTAGTCCAACAGCTTACGCGCGGCGAAGTGCTCGAATCGGACGACGCCCGGAAACGTATCGGTGTAGAGGGCGATACCGTTGAACGGCACAGATCCAGACTCATCGGCGGCCCAACCGACCTCTCTGTCGTTGACGAAGAAGGTCACAATGGTCGCCCCACGGTTTCCGCGCGCACATACGACGCGCAACCGATTCGTTGCGCGGAGCCGCGTGATGGCCTGAGGCTTGTTCGGACCTGCCAGCTGCGTGAACCCGCCGGCGATCCGCATGATTGCCCAACCACCGTCCGTACCCAAGACGCCCGCATAGCCGGTGTCGTGGCTCGCAAGGCAACCGATCCCGACCAGCGCCTTGCCAGCCTCCTCTGCGCCTCGACCACTCTCCAAGGTGACATCGATCTCGGCGCTCACCGTCGGGGTCTTCCAATCAAAGTTCTGTGTCACGTGGACGGGCCCTGCCTTCTTGAGGTGCAGGCGATACGCCGCGTGCTCGCAACCAAACGAGAAAGTCGGATTCTCACCGCTGGTCCATCGACAGTTGTCCGCGAAGTTGTCGGTCATCGGAAGGGTCGCGGGCTCTCGTTCACGCAACAGTGCGGCAAACTCGGCATGTCGGCTCGCGTTGGCTTGATCGATCGGCGTGACACCGGTATTACTCCAGGCGTAAGCATTCGCGCCCTTGGCCAGCAGCAGCTCGGCCACCTCCCGGTTGCCGGGGATCGCCGCCCTGTGCAACGGCGTCCATTCGTTATCGTCTATCGTGTTCGCACGGGCACCGTTGGCCAACAGGAGGGCGACGACGGACGCGTGACCCGTTG
>Ga0193710_1000036_pt1 | contig 11661 bp, 13 predicted proteins | sample H3m1metaG_FD_144923 | JGI IMG/M metagenome (GOLD analysis project Ga0193710, IMG submission 144923) | Soil microbial communities from a riparian zone of the East river system, Colorado, United States - H3m1 | ecosystem: Environmental > Terrestrial > Soil > Riparian zone | place: USA: East River... | reverse complement strand
AGGCGCCCGAGCCGGAGGTGCGACCCGGCACGGTGCGGATCCGCGTCCGCGTGGCGGGCATCAACTTCTCTGACCTGCTCGCCCGGCAGGGCCTCTACCCCGACGCCCCGAAGCCGCCGTGCACGATCGGCTACGAGGTCGCCGGCGTCGTGGACGCGCTCGGCGCCGGCGTCACGGCGCCGCGCATCGGCGACCGCGTCGTCGCGACCACGAAATTCGGAGGCCAGAGCGAGTTGGTGGTCGCGGCCGCCGACTCGGTGTTCCCCCTCCCCGCGAACTGGACGCTGGAGCAGGGGGCCGCGTTCCCGGTGGTCTACCTCACGGCGCACCACATGCTCGTGCGAGTGGCGGCGGCACGGCGCGGCGAGACGGTGTTGGTGCATGCCGCGGCGGGGGGCGTTGGGCTCGCGGTGGCGGAGCTGGCCCGCATCCTCGGCCTCCGCGTGATCGGCCTCTGCTCGCCCGGCAAGCACGCGATCCTGCGCGAGTACGGCGTGGAGCCGCTCGACGGGCGCGACCCACATTGGTTCGATGCGGTGCGCCGCGTGGCCCCTCAGGGCGTGGACGTCGTGCTCGACGCGGTCGGCGGCGACTCGTGGCGCCATGGCTATCGGTTGCTCGCGCCGGCGGGGCGGTTGGTGTGCTTTGGGGCGTCGGGACTATCCGAAGGCGTGCAGCGCAATCTGCTCAAGACCATCTGGCGCGTGATTCGGTTCCCGCGCTTCGCGCCGCTGGCGTTGATGAACGACAACAAAAGTGTGGCGGGGGTGAACCTGGGACACCTCTGGAACGATCAGGCTCTGCTCGCGCCGCAGATCGAGGCCCTCCTTGCCTACGCGCGGGACGGGAAACTCACGCCGCGTGTCGATCGCACATTTCCGCTCACCGACGCGGCTGCGGCACATCGCTACATCCACGAACGCCGCAACGTCGGTAAGGTGCTGCTGGCGCTGTAGCTAGTACTTGAGGCCCGCCTTCTCGGCGAAGGCCTTGAATGCTTCCTGCTGCTCCTCGGTCAGGCGCTCGGGAATCTCGACGTGCACCTCGACGTACTGATCCCCCCGCCGTCCATTCTTTTCGATCCCCTGCCCGGGAATCCGAAATTTCTGCCCGTGCTGGGTGCCCGGCGGCAGTTTGAGGACGACCTTCTTGCCGTCGAGCGTCTTCACCTTGATACGCGAGCCGAGCATCGCCTGCGCCAGCGTGATCGGCACGACGCAGATGACGTCGACACCTTCGCGCCGGAAAAAGTGGTCGGCCTCCACCTGGATCTGGACGATCACGTCGCCGCGTCCCTTCGCGCCTTGATTCTTGAGGCGGATCCGCAGGCCGTCTTCCGTCCCGGGCTGGATGGTCACGTTGATGTGCTTCTCGACGCGCACCTCACCGCTCCCCTGGCAGGTACCGCAACGCTGTGAGGGGACCGTGCCTTTTCCGCGACACACGGGGCACGGCCGATTGACGGCGAAGCCGCCCTGGCCAAACGAGATCGTGCCGCGGCCTTTGCACTCGGGGCACGTCGAGATCGTCGCGCCCGGAGCCGCGCCCTTGCCGGCGCATGTCGGACACACTTCCGACATGGTGAGCGTAATGGGCACCTTCCCGCCCAACGCGGCAACGCGGAAGGGAATGGCTACAGTCGTCTCGATCTCTTCGGCCTCGGGCTCCTTCGCTCCGCGGCGCCCGAAGATCGACGAGAAGATGTCGCCCAGACCGCCGAACGAGCCCAGATCCGAGATGTCGAAGTCGGCGCCCCCCCCCGAGTCGCCGTCACCCGGGCCGCGGCGTCCTCCGCCGCCTCCGCCTGCGAACGCCCCATAACGCCGCAGCTGGTCGTACTTCTTCCGCTTCGCGGCGTCGCTGAGCACGTCGTGCGCCTCATTGATCTCCTTGAAGCGATCCGCGGCCTGCGGATTGTTGGGATTACGGTCGGGGTGATGCAGCTTCGCCAGCTTCCGGAACGCCTTCTTGATCTCGTCCGTCGTGGCGGTTTCGGGGACACCCAGGACCTGGTAGTAATCGCGCTGCGGGGCCATCAGGCACCCTGCCAGGTCAGCACGATGACCCGCGCGGGCCGCAGCAACGTCTCGGCGATCTTGTAGCCGGCCTGCAGGACCTGCCCGACGGTGTGATCCTGCTCGGCCGAGGCGGCCGGTTGTGTCGTCACGGCCTCGTGGATGTTCGGGTCGAAGGGGACACCGGTCGCGTCGATGCGCGTCACGCCAATCGCGCCGAGCTCTTTCCACATCTTCCGCTCGACAAGATCCACGCCTTCGTGGAAGGTCTTGGGGTCGGTGGTGGCGGGATCGACGTGCGCGAAGCGCGAGAGGTCATCCAGCGCATCGGCGAGGCGCGTCACGAGCTCGGCCTGCGCGCGCACCCAGGCTTCGGCGCGCTCCCGCGTCGTGCGCTTCTTGAAGTTCTCGTACTCGGCGGCGAGGCGGAGGTAGCGGTCCTTGAGCTGGTCACGCTCCGCCTCGAGCCGCGCGACCGCCTGGTCCTCGAGCTCGACGGGAAGCGGGGCGGGATCGGCGGACGGGGGCGGAGTCTCTGCCGGGGTTGGCTGCGGCTTCTTGTCGGTCATGATCTCCACTGCGTTGATAACCGGCCGGAAGTTTCGGTCTGACAACAAGATAGATGGCAAGGCAAGGCCTGTCGAGCCGCGCGAGCGCACGCACAAAACCCCGGAGCGACTCTCGCGGTTGCGAGGCGCCCCGGGGTCTGTGCTGCAGACCGGTGGACTACTTGAACATCAAGCCAACCGTGATCGGCACGAACGAGAGCGAGGATCCGCTCGTCTGGACGCTCATGTAGCGCGCTTCGACAAATGCATTCAGTCCACTGAGCCCAAACAGCATGCCGCCGCCGAACCCGTAGGCGATCTTCGATTGCGAGCCGCCGCCGGCGTCCACGTTATAGAGGCCGAGCCCGCCGAGGATGTAGGGGCGCGCAGACGCGTGCCGGTCACCAAGGTGGTAGAGGGCGGAGACCGCGGCTCCGAAGAGGGTGGTGCTGCCGGAGCCGACGTCGTGCGAGGTCTGCCCGTACAGCACGTCGATCCGCAGATGCACGGGGCTCTGCGAGATGGGCAGCTGGAGTGCGCCGAGGACGTGGTAGCCCATCTTGTCGACATCACCAAAGTTGCCGATGGGCAGCGTGGGCCCCACCCCGACACCGAATCGGATACCTTCGGTCGGCTGGGCTTGCGCGTGCAACGCAGGTGTCGCGTAGAGCACGATCGCGAAGGCCAGTGTGCCAATGGAAATGCGTTTCATTGTCGCTCCTGGTTCTTGTTGGGATGAAGGTCTGGTGGGAGGATAGTGATGGGCTACAGAAAACAACATTCCGCTTTGGGACCAGCCTACTCATCCCTTGGAGCGCGATCCGAAGGGCGAGACGCGAGAAAGTCCAATACGTCGCGCAGCACCCGCTCCCCCTGCGGGTCGTTCAGCACCTCGTGGTACATCTCGGGATACCAGTGCACCTGCGGGGGCGTCGCGCCCTTGAGACCGTCGGCGAACGCACGGGTGAGGTGCGCGTCCACCACCCGGTCCTCGCCGGCCAACAAGAAGAGCAGCGGACAGTCGATGCGGTACCCATCGGCGGTGACCGCGCGCTGCGCCCATTGGATCTCCGCCCACGCGCCCGGCGTCATCAGATCGTGGCAGGCGGGGTCGGCGGCCCAGGCGGCGTTCACCGCCTGGTCGCGCGACAGCTGATCCGGATCGATGCCGGCGCGGATCCGCAATGTGGGCCAGATGTCGGCGAAGACGCGCGCCGCGAGCCGCTTCCACGCGGGCGGCCGATGCGCCAACCCCAGCCAGGGATTCGACACGACGGCTGCGGCCAGGGGGTCGCCCGGCTGCGTCTCGAGATAGCGCAACACCACGAGCCCGCCGAATGAGTGACCCAGCAATACCTGCGGCGCTTCGGTGCGCAAACGCACCGCCCGGCGGAAGGACTTCAAATCGCCGAGCAGCTGGCTGAACCGCGTCAGGTGGCCGCGGACTCCACCGGAACGTCCGTGCCCGCGCAGGTCCAGGAGATAGGCGCCGAATCCCGCTGCTTGCAGGCGCCTGCCGGTCGCGGCCCAGCGCCCCGCGTGGTCCGACCAGCCGTGCAGGAAAAGCACCGCAGCCTTGGGTCGCGCAGGCTCGTAGGCGTCGAAGACCAGCGAGGTCCCGTCGGGCGCGTTGAGGCGGTTCATCGCGGCGTCTCGAGGCAGAGGCGGCGCAACAAGTCGAGGGCCGCCTGGGCGGCACGCCCACGGATTTCGCCGGGTCCCGCGATTCCGGTCACAGCGAGCCCTGCATCCGCGGCGAAACGGCGTTGGACCCCTTCGGCCATCGCGCGCACCGCCTCTTCCGACACGGCGCCATGGGTCTCGAGGGTCGCGGCCGGCACCTCGAGCAGATCCGTCTTCACGCCGTTCGCGTACGCGACGACGCCGCCGACGAACACGTCGGATGCACCGGGCACCGCCGTGATCCGCCCGGCAATCAGCCCTCCCGTACACGATTCGCCCACGGCCAGGCGCTTGCCACGGAGCAAGTCGAGGACAACGGCAGCGAGGTCGGCTTCGTTCTCACCGTAGCAGTGGTCGTCGAGCCTGGCACGCAGACCGGCCCCCGTCTCGGCGAGGCGGCGCTCCGCCTCGTCGGGCGGCAGCGACCACGCCGTCAATCGCAGATCGACGCCGACAATCGACGGGATGTAGGCGAGGGTGAGCGGCGCGATGTCGTCCTCCACCGCGCCGATGCGCTCGGCCAGGGCCGATTCGGGGACGCCCGTGGTCCGCAGGGTGCGCGAGAGCACGACGCGTCTACTCCCCACGCGCTGCGCAACGCGCGGGAGCACTTCATCGACGAGCAGGCCTCGCATCTCGGATGGCACGCCGGGCAAGAGGACGGCGACCCTGCCGCGGCTGTCCTCGAGCCACAGACCAGGCGCCGTGCCCCTGGGGTTCGGCAGGACGATCGCTCCCTCGGGCACCTCGGCCTGTGTGCGATTCACGGCGGGCATGGGGCGCCCGAGACGGCGGAAACGCGCCTCGAGGCTCTTCAGAACGGCTTCATCGAGACGCAGCGGTTTTCCGAAGAGGGCGGCGACCTCGACTTTCGTCATGTCGTCGCGCGTGGGGCCGAGCCCGCCCGTCACGATGACGAAGCCGCTGCGGTCGAGGGCCTCGGCGACGGCGGCGCGGATATCAGCGGGGCGATCGGGAACGGAGACGTGGCGGACGATTTCGGCGCCCGCGGCGGCGAGGGCGCGGCCCAGGTCCGCGGCATTGGTATCGAGCGTCAGGCCCAGCACCAGCTCGGTGCCGATGGTGACGACCTCGAGCCTCATGTGCCGGTCTTGAAGAGCGCCCGGTAGCGGTACAGGTAGACGAAGAGCGAATACACCGTGAGCACGATGGCGCCCGCCAGCGTCACGGACACGAACCAGCCGTGGAACTGGTCCCAGAGGTCGCGGAACGTCCCGGCGAGCTTGAGCTCCGCGATGGCGTCCTTCCAGGCGAACCACGCGATCGTGGCGCCGATGAAGATGTTCTGGGCGAGCGCCTTGGCCTTTCCCGCGGCGACGGCGGGAATGATGACGCCCCGGCGCATGGCGAAGTGCCGGAACGCGGTGATCAGCACCTCGCGCCCCACCAGGAGCAGCGCGACCCACACGGGAAGACTGCCCCACCAGGGGATGCGATAGTCCACGAGGATCGTCGGGTGCCGGGTCATCCAGAAGATGGGATCAGCGTCGCGAAGAGCAGCAGCTTGTCCGCGATGGGATCGAGCAACTTGCCGAGGTCGCTGACGGTGTTGTAGCGACGGGCCAGCCACCCGTCCAGGATGTCCGAGAACGCGGCGATCAGGAAGATGAGGAACGCCGTGACCTTGGGCCAATACCCCTGGATGAAGGGGAGCAGGGCGATGACCGGCGTGAGGCAAATGCGGGCCAGCGTGATGATGTTGGGCAGGGTCCAGCGCATTGGACTGCCTCTCAGCTCAGCGTCTTCAGCACCAACTTGCTGACCGATTTCAATGTGTCGAACACGCCGTCACCGCGCACCGCGACGCCTTCGATGTACGGGGCACGCCCGATCCAATCGCCGCCGACCTTCTCGACGAGGTTCTCGCCGGGATGCAACGGGTCGGGCACCACCTTCTGGAGCGCGGCGTCCTCGATCGGCCAACCCGGGTTCAGCGCCGCCTGGAGATCCTTGATGGGCGCGGCGTTGGGGAGGTCGCGCTTATTGTACTGAATGATGAACGGGATCTTGGTCAGGTCATAGCCGTATTCGGACATGTTGTCGTACAAGTTCTGCATCGATTCAACGTTCGCTTCCATTCGCTCGATCTGGCTGTCCGCCACGAACACGATACCGTCCACGCCCTTGAGGATGAGCTTGCGGCTGGCGTTGTAGTACACCTGCCCCGGCACCGTGTACAGATGGAAGCGCGTTTTGAAACCGCGGATCGTCCCCAGGTCCACCGGCAGGAAGTCGAAGAAGAGCGTGCGCTCGGTTTCGGTCGCGAGCGAAATCATTTTGCCGCGCGTGTTGGGAGACACTTTCCCGTACACGTGCTCCAGATTCGTCGTCTTGCCGCCGAGCCCCGGTCCGTAGTACACGAGCTTACAGTTGATCTCGCGGGACGCGTAGTTGATCATCGACATGGGCGCGTCCCCTTAACCGAAGAGTTTGTCAATTTCGTCTTCCGCCCCTTCGAGCAAACCCTTTTGCTGCGTCTGCCCGGTGCCCACGCGATTGAACATCTCCTCGAAGACTTTGTTGAGTTGTTCGACCACAGCCTTGGCTTTGAGCTTCACGAGCCCGAGCGTCGCGCGCTGATCGAACAGCACGACGAGGATCACGCGCTTGGCGACGTCGGCGAGGAACATGGACTCGCGCTCGCCCTGGTGGACGAGTGAGGCGAACTCGGGCTCGCCGATCATCTTGGCGAGTTGATCGTTGGCGCTGAAATCGGCGGCGGTGAGCGACGCGAACGCGGTAGGGTCGAATGTCGGCGTCTCGCCCACCGTGGCCACGAGCTGACCGTTGCGGTCGACGAGCAGCGCGCAGCGGGCGTTCGACTCCCGGAGATACGCCTGCAGGTAGGTCTGGATCTGCTTGAAGTCGCTCTCGTTAAACGACCAGCTTGCCGCCCCTGCCATGCGCCTCCTTTCCGGTCACTCGGTCTCGGACATGTCGCGCCGCGCCGACAGCGCCTGCGCGATCGTGACCGCGTCGGCGTACTCGAGGTCGCCTCCCACCGGCAGCCCGCGCGCGATCCGCGTCACGCGAACCCCGCTGGGTTTCAGCACCTGCTGGAGGTACGTCGCGGTGGCCTCCCCTTCCATCGAGGGGTTGGTCGCCACGATGACCTCCCGCACGCCCGACCCATTCGACACGCGGGCCACCAACTGGGCGAGGTGCAACTGATCGGGCCCCACGCCTTCGAGCGGCGATAGCCGGCCGCCCAGAACGTGATAGAGGCCCCGGTAGCGTCCGGCGCGTTCGATCGCACCCACGTCCGCTGACTCCTCGACGACGCATAACAGCGCGGCGTCGCGCCGGGGATCGCGGCAGATGGGGCACGGATCGTCCTCGGAAAGGTTCCCGCACGCTCCGCACGCCGTCACGCGACCGCGGACTCTCCGGATCGCCTCCGCCAACCGCTCCGCGGTTTCCGCAGGCTGCTTCAGCAGGAAAAACGTGAGCCGCTGCGCCGTCTTACGCCCGATGCCGGGGAGCTTGGCCAGCTCCGCCACGAGCTCCTCGATGGCCGACACGCGCGCTAGAGCGGCGGCAATTGTAACGGGAACGGCAGGCCCGGCGCCAGCTTCCGCATTTCCGCCTGGTACAGCTCGGCGGCGCGTTTTTGCGCCTCCGCCACCGCAGCGAGCACGAGATCTTCGAGCATCTCGACGTCGCCCTGGCTGACCGCCTGCGGGTCGATCTTGATGGCGCGGATCTGCCCGCGCCCGTCGGCCGTGGCCTGCACAATCCCGCCGCCAGCCGACACCGTCACCGTCTGCTGCGCCAGCTGCGATTGGATCTCAGACAACCGTCCCTGCATCTGCTGCTGGAACTGCAGCAAACTGGATAAATCCGCCATACGTCGAAAGTTACCCCTCGCCGGAATAGGTAGCAAGCTACTCGAGCAGCTCCAAATCTAACGCGTCGACCGCGGCGTTGAGCGTCGGATCCTTCCCGCGCAGCACCTTCAACCGCTCGGCGTTGGCGCCCTCTTCGGTCAGGCGCGTCGGACGCTCCGCTGACGCGCCGGTCGCGCCGGCGCCCGCCGGCACCAGCTTCACGCGCACCGGCTCCCTGACGTAACGCGCGATGACTTGACTGAGGAGCTCGCGCTGCCGCTCGAGTCCTTCCGCGTGTCCCGCGCTCGCGGGCCGCAACGTCACGACCGTGCCTTCGACGCCGTTCACCGTTGCTTCGGCGAGGAGACTTCCGATCATCGGCGCCTTGGCGCGCGCGTCGGCGACGATCGAAGGCCAGACGGAGCGCAGGTGATCGAGAGTCAGCGGACCGGGATGCGGGATGCGCGATGCGGGAGGCGTCGGCGCGGGACTGGCCTCAACGTCGCGCAGCAGGGGCGCAGGCCGTGACGGCGGGCCGTTTTTCGCATCCCGCATCCCGCTTCCCGCATCTCGCGTGCCGAGCGCTTCGATCACCTGGGCAAGGTCGACCGTCCGATCCGCCATCGCCCACCGCAGCAGCAGCAGCTCGACGGCCAGTCGCGTATTGCCGCCGCGGCGAATGCGTTCCTCCATTTCGCTCAACACGCCGAGCAGGCGCACCACGTCGGGTGGGGGGAGCGCCGCGCTGTAGGTCCGCACGAGCTGCTGCATACGCTCGGTGAGCCCTTCAGGCTGGCCGCCGACGCCGGTGAGCAGCAGCGCGCGCAGCGTCTCGCCCGCGCCGCTCACGAACTCACTCAAGTCGGCGCCGGCCTCGACGAGGCGGTCCACCAACGGGAAGACCGCCGCGGCATCGTGCTCGACGATGCAGCGCAGCATCTCGCCGTAGGAGTCGTCCGGGATGAGGCCGAGCACTTCACGCACCCGCGCGGCGGTGACGGGCCCTTCGCCGAACGACAACACCTGATCCAGGAGCGACAGACCATCCCGCATGCCGCCGTCGGCGCTCTTGGCGATCAAATGGAGCGCGTCATCCTCGGCGGCGAGCTTCTCTTCGGCGAGCACCTGCTTGAGCCGAGCCACGATGGCGTGCGGGCCGATGCGACGGAAATCGAAGCGCTGCAGCCGCGACAGGATCGGCGCCGCCGTGTTCGCGATCTTCTGCGGCTCCGTGGTCGCAAATACGAACACGACGCGCGGAGGCGGCTCCTCGAGAATCTTGAGGAGCGCGTTCCAAGCTTCGCGCGTCAGCATGTGTGCTTCATCCACGATGTAGACCTTGGATCGCGTCTCGCCGCTGGCGGCGTACATCGCCCGCTCCCGCAGGTCGCGGGCGTCATCCACGCCGCGGTTCGAGGCGGCGTCGAGCTCCACGACATCGAGATTGGCGAGACCATTCCAGACGCGCCGGCACGAGTCGCACGCGCCACACGGCTCACCGGGCGGCGTGCCCGCCGGCCGCTCGCAGTTCAGCGCCATCGCCAGAATGCGGGCGGCCGTTGTTTTACCGACGCCTCGGGGACCCGCGAACAAGTACCCGTGCGCGACCCGCCCCTGGGCGACGGCACCGCGGAGCGCGGCGGCCACGTGGTCCTGGACGATCAGGTCCGCGAATTGTTTGGGACGGTATTTGCGAGCGAGTGCGATCATCGAGGGGGGAAACCTAGTCGGTTGGTCGGTTACCTGTTTACCGCCGTGCGTCTGTTGCCGGATAGCCGTTTACGGGATACCAGTAGAATGCCCCAGGCACCCGCAACGAATCCCGACATCGCTTAGCGCTGCTCCCTGCGGGGGCCTGACGCGTTTCGCGCGCGGAAAGCCTGCGGACCTGGGGCGAGGGAAAGATAGCCTTAGCGGCGGACGTCCACCACTTCGACCAGGAAGGCAGCCGAGATGTCGGCGGTGCGCAACTTGACGCTGGCGCGCCCGGTTTGGATCGCCTTGAGCGTCAAGGCCACCGCGGTTGGCTCTTCCTGGATGCTCACCACGCGCACGATGGGAATCTGCTTGTCGATCGGCGTGGCGCGCAGCATGCGCGCCAGGCCCGCCACGTCCGTGCTGTTGCCGAACTGGTCCAACAGCCGCAAGCGAACGACGAATGTGGTGTCGAGGCCCACGCCCACCCAACGGCCGTTCACCCGGAAGCCATTGTGCTCCAGCACCAGCTCGACCGCCGGGCCGGGGTCGACCTGCAGGCTCGCACGTTTCTCGATCGAATCGACGGTCGCCCAGATGCTCGCGGGCCCGACCCGCTCGCCCAGCGTGACCTCGACGCGCGCGTGCCCCAACGAGTCCGTGAGGACTGTCGACGGCGTGAGCGTAGCGTTGACCGCCCGGAACGTGACCATGCGGCCGACGGCCGGGCGTCCCAGTCTGGTGCGCGCTTGGAAGACCACGGGTTCGCCCAGACCGTTCCCGGCCGACCCGCTGGCGATCTTGATCGGCAAGAAGTCCGTTTCGCCCTCGGCCAGCGGCATCCCGATGACGACGTCCACGCCGGCCATGGGCTTCTCACGGATCTGTGCTTGGATCGTCCCCTTCCGGCGAATGGCGGCGCGCGCCACCACGATGCGCACGCGTCCCAGCGAATCGGTCACCGCCGTGTCGGGAACGAATCCCATGTCGGCCGTCGCCCCGCGGAACACGACCGGCTCGCCGCGCACCGGGTGACCGATCGAGTCGCGCACGGTGACCGCCACGGGTACGAGCGAGTCGAGCCCGGAATCGAACAGGATTTCTCGTGGCTCCGCGGTGGCCGTCGCCGGCGGGCCGGCCCGCACGACCACTTCGACGGCTGGGCGCCCCGGGAAGGTCCCGCCTGCCGCCGGGGCGATTTCCAGGCGGTACGTCGCGAGCCGCCGCCCCACGCGCACCGAGAACACCGCGAAGCCACTGTCGTCGGTCGCCACGACCAAGTCCCGCCCCGAACCGCCGTCGACGCCCGAGCTGCCGCGCAGCATCAGCTGCGCGCCCGCTTGCGGCAGGCCGGCCCGCGCGGCCAGAACGACGATGCGAGCCTGGCTCCCGGCTGCGGCCTGGATGCGCGGCTGGCGCAGCATCACCGAAAGGGTCGTGGCCGTCACCGCGGCCGCTGGCGCAGGTGCCGCCACGGCGGCTCCGGCGGTCGGCGCCCGTCCCGACGCGCACCCGGTGATGCTGGCAACGACATCGGGCGATGCGCCGAGGCTTCTGATGTCGGTCCAATCGCGATCGGTCGGCCGGAACGCCAGACAGTTGCGGCGCACCAGGTCCGCGACCTCCTGATGCGGAATGACGGGGCTCGACAGCAGCTCGATCAGGTCCGTCTTGAGGAGGGGCGCCCCGCGCTGCGCCGACGCGGCCCCCGGGAGGGCCATCAGGAACAGCAGGGTGGCAATTCTGGCTCTGTTCATTTCGCGGCCGGGGATCACGGTCGAGGACAGCCGGTGCGGGCAAACCCCCGCTCGACGGCGCCGACGTCGGCGTTCAAGCGGCGGTCGCGCGCGACGCGCGCGGAATCGAGGCTCG
>Ga0193710_1000035_pt1 | contig 11859 bp, 10 predicted proteins | sample H3m1metaG_FD_144923 | JGI IMG/M metagenome (GOLD analysis project Ga0193710, IMG submission 144923) | Soil microbial communities from a riparian zone of the East river system, Colorado, United States - H3m1 | ecosystem: Environmental > Terrestrial > Soil > Riparian zone | place: USA: East River... | reverse complement strand
AGCGCCCGACCGATGCCAAGCTGCGGCGCCGCGTCGAGGAGCTGACCGGTGGTGGCGCGCGCCGTGCTGGGTCCGGTGTCTCGGCGCAGGCGTTCCTGAAGGGCATCTGGTCGGGTCGCGGGTCTGTTCCGACGCCCACGCGCGAGCCCCCGCCCCCGCCCCTGCCCCCGCCCCCCCCTCCGCTCGCGCCCCTGCCGCAACCCGAACTCGCGCCGGCGGCTCAGCAGAGCACGCTCGAGGCGGCATTCGACGCCGCCGACAGCGGCATGAGCGCGCCGGGTGAACCGTCGCATCCTGCCCAGGATCATATCTCGCTGGACTCCGTATTCGGCGACGATTCGGCGCGGCGGTCGACGAGCGGTCCCGCACCTGGAGACGGCGCCGCCGCGGCGTCGCCCGCCGGCGGTGGAGGTGGGAGCGCGGGCGGTGGGAGCGCGAGCGGCGGGGGCGCAGCCCCGTTCTCGTTCGACGACTTCTTTGGTGGCGCTGGTGGTGGGGCAGGGAGCGGGCCGGCGGCCGCACCAGCGGCCGGGGCCGGCAGTGGGGAACCGAGTGCGCCGGTCGAGCCGGGCAGCGCGCGGACGCCGGGCCGGTCCTCCGGGCGCGCGCAACGCCCGCCCGAGGATGAGGCAGAGGCCGACCAGTTTCAGCAGTGGCTGAAAAAGCTCAAGTCCTAGTGCACATCGCCGTCCTCAACGGCCCCAACTTGAACCTGCTGGGCGAGCGCGAACCGGAGTTGTACGGTCGCGTGAGTCTCGGGGAGATCGAAGCTGCGGTCCGGGAGCAGGCGCGCGAACTTGGCGTCGAATGCAGCTGGACGCAGACCAATCATGAAGGCGCCTTGGTGGAGGCGATCCAGGGTCTGAAGGGCCGGGCCGACGGCGCCCTGATCAACGCGGCCGCGTTCACGCACACGAGCCTCGCGGTCCGGGATGCCCTTCTCGCCGTCCGCGTGCCGTTCGTCGAGGTGCATCTGTCCAACATCTTCGCCCGTGAGCCGGAGCGGCGTCATTCGCTGCTGGCCGATCTCGCGGTCGGTGTCGTGACGGGGTTTGGGGCCGACAGTTATCGCCTGGGACTCGAGGCCCTTGTCCGCCTCCTCGAGCGGCGATAGACGTCGCGATCGACACGCGGCGCTGGTCGCGGTCCTCGAAGCCGAAGACCTCGACGCGCTCCTCGTCACTTCGCGCCCCAACATCCGGTATCTGACGGGCTTCAGCGGCTCGGCCGGCGTGGCGGTCGCAACGCGCGCTGATCTGTTATTGGTGACGGACTTCCGCTACAGCGAGCAGGCGCGGGAGGAAGCGGGCGCCGTGGCCCGCGTGGAGATCGAAGGGGCGAGCGTGTGGGACCGGCTCTTCAAGGAGCTGCCGAGTCTCGGACCGCTCGGGACCGTGGGATACGAGGCGCATGTCGTCACCGTCAAGGATGGCGAGCGCTTTGCGGCCGGCGGGGTCGGGAAGGCGTGGCGCTGGAAGCCGACCGGCGAGATGGTGGAGCGGCTGCGCGCGCGCAAGGATCCGGGCGAAATCGCCGCGATCCGCGCGGCGGCGGCGCTCGCGGGGGACGCGTGGCGGGCGACGATCGCGACCGTGCGCCCCGGCCAGACGGAGCTCGAAATCGCCGGAGGGCTCGAAGGCCATCTGCGCCGTCTCGGCAGTGAAGGCCATCCGTTCCCGGTGATTGTCGCATCGGGGCCGCGCAGCGCGCTGCCGCATGCGCAGACCAGCCGGCGCACGGTAGCGGTGGGGGAGTGGCTGCTGCTAGACTTTGGCGCCGTGGTCGACGGGTATTGCGCCGACATCACGCGCACGGTCGTCGTGGGGGCGCGGGCGACCGAGGCGCAGCGCGCCTTGTACGATCTCGTCGCCGGCGCGCAACGGCGGGCGCGCGAGGGGGTGCGGGCGGGGATGCCCGGCCGCGACGCCGATGCCCTGGCTCGTGATCCGATCGAAGCGCGTGGCTTCGGTGATGCGTTCGGCCACTCCACCGGTCACGGGTTGGGGCTCGAGGTGCACGAAGCGCCGCGACTCGCGCGGACCGCGGTGGATCCGTTGCCGGTGGACGCGGTCGTCACGATCGAGCCGGGGGTGTACGTGCCGGGTCGGGGGGGAGTGCGCATCGAGGACGACGTTCATCTGTCGGCGGACGGCCCCGTGTTGTTGTCTGATGGCTGCACGGATCTCGTGGAACTGGTGTAGGGCCCGATGGGGGGTATTTTCACGGTATGAAGCTCGACATCATCGCGCAGCTCGTGCAGATCCTGAAGGACGCCCCGGACGTGGGCGCCATCGAGATCCGGCGCGGCCTCTTCGGGGCGTGGTCGTCGGTGCGCGTCTCGAAAGCCGGGCACGTCATGGGGAATACCGGCGAACACGTGCTCGTGTCGCAGGCTGCCCCCTCCGGGGCGGCCATCGCGCCATCGGCCGCTGGTCACGCCGCGGCGGCGCTCGCCGCCCCGGCGCCCGCGGTCTCGCATCTGCTCGAGATCAAATCCCCCATGGTCGGGACGTTCTACTCGGCGCCGGAGCCGGGCGCCCAGCCCTACGCCAAGGTCGGCACCCGGGTGAACACCGGCCAGGTGGTATGCATCATCGAAGCGATGAAGATCATGAACGAGATCGAGTCCGAGGTCGGCGGCGTGGTAAAGGAAGTGTGCGTCCAGAACGCACAGCCGGTTGAATTCGGGCAGGTCCTTTACCGGGTGGATCCCAATGGCTGAGGCGACTGGCGCGGCATTCAACTTCAAGCAAGCCATCACGACGATGGTGCAGCGCAATGGCTCCGACCTGCTGCTCAAGGTGGGCCGCCCGGCGACCATCCGCGTGAACGGTGAGCTGGTGGGGCTCGACACCCAGGCCTTGAAGCCCGAGGAGCTGAAGTCGCTCGCCGAGCAGATCATGACGCCGCGCCAGGTGAAGGAATTCGCCGAGCACAAGGAAGCGGACTTCGCGATCGGCGTACCCGGCGTCGGCCGGTTCCGCACGAACGTGTATCAGCAGCGGGGCACCGTGGCGTTCGCGTTCCGGGCGATTCCCTACGAGGTGAAGCAGATCAAGGAGCTGAGTCTCCCGCCCGTGATGGAAGAGATCGCGCTGAAGCCGCGCGGCCTCGTCCTCGTGACGGGCGTGACCGGGTCGGGCAAGTCGACCGCGCTCGCGGCGATGATCAACCACGTCAACACGAACCGGCGCGTCAACATCATCACGATCGAGGACCCGATCGAGTTCCTGCATCGCGATCAACTGGCGAACATTTCGCAGCGCGAGGTCGGGAACGACACGCTGTCGTTCAACTCCGCGCTGCGGCACGTGCTGCGGCAGGACCCCGACGTGATCCTGATCGGCGAAATCCGCGACATGGAGACGCTCGACACCGCGCTCAAGGCGGCGGACACGGGTCACATGGTCTTCTCGACGCTGCACACGACCGACGCGACACAGACGATCAGCCGCGTCATCTCGTTTTTCCCGCCACACCAGCACGACGAAATCCGCCACCTCCTGTCCACCGCGTTGCAGGCCGTGATCTCGCTGCGCCTCGTCCCGCGCAAGGACGGCCGCGGTCGCGTGCCGGCGGCCGAGGTGCTGATCAACACGGCGGCGGTGGCCGACAACGTGCGCGACCTTTCGAAGCAGCTGAGCATTCCCGACCTGATCGCCGAGGGATCCGTCCAGTACGGGATGCAGACCTTCGACCAGTCGTTGTTCCAGTGGTATCAGCAGGGCGTGATCAGCTATGAGAGCGCGATCTTTTATTGTTCGAACCCGAGCGAGTTCGCCCTGAAGGTGTCGGGCGTGGATTCGTCCGGGAACCGGCTGGGTGGCGCCGACCAGGCCGGAGCGATCGAGCTGACGCCCTGATGTTCCAGAAAGTGCTGATCGCGAACCGCGGGGAGATCGCCTTGCGGGTCATCCGGGCATGCAAGGAGCTCGGAGTCGCGACGGTCGCGGTGTACTCCGAGGCCGACCGCGAGTGCCTGCACGTGCGCTTCGCCGATGACGACGTCTGCATCGGCCGGCCGCCGGGCCGCGACAGCTACCTGAACATCCCCCGTCTCATCGCGGCCGCGGAGATCACGGGCGCCGACGCGATCCATCCGGGCTACGGCTTCCTCGCCGAGAACCCGGAATTCGCCGAGAAAGTCGCCGCCTCCAACATCACGTTCATCGGTCCCACGCCCGACCAGATCCGCCAGATGGGGGACAAGGCCACCGCCCGCAAGATCGCCCAGAAGCTCAAGGTGCCGACGGTGCCGGGCTCCCCCGGTCCCGTCGAGTCCCCCGAGGAGGGCCTAAAGATCGCCGCGAAGATCGGGTTCCCGGTCATCATCAAGGCGGCGGCGGGGGGCGGCGGGAAGGGGATGCGGGTCGCCGCGGACGAGGAGCAGTTCACGCAGTCCTTCAACCTCGCCACGCAGGAAGCCCTGGCCGCGTTCGGCTCCGGGGCGGTCTACCTCGAGAAGTACCTGGCCCGGCCGCGCCACATCGAATTCCAGATCATGGGCGACACGCACGGGAAAGTCATGCACCTGTGCGAGCGCGACTGCTCGGTGCAGCGTCGCCACCAGAAACTGGTCGAAGAAGCGCCGAGTCCCGCGCTCGACCAGACGTTGCGGGAAGACATCGGCGACGCGGCGGTGAAGCTGGCCGCCTCGATCGGGTATGTGGGCGCGGGGACGATCGAGTTTCTGCTCGACGAGGACGGCTCCTTCTATTTCATGGAGATGAACACGCGGATCCAGGTCGAGCATCCCGTGACGGAGATGTGCACCAACTTCGACCTCGTGAAGGAGCAGATCCGCGTCGCCGCGGGGGAACCGCTGTCGTTCGTGATGAACGGGAACCGGCTGCGCGGGCACGCCATCGAGTGCCGCGTCAACGCCGAGGACCCGGCGCGGAACTTCCAGCCGTCCCCGGGCCTGATCACCGCGTATCATCCGCCCGGCGGGCCGGGCGTCCGGGTCGACACGCACATCTACGCCGGCTACACCGTACCGCCCTATTACGACTCCCTGCTCGCCAAGGTGATCGTGCACGGCAACACCCGGGAAGAGGCGCTGGCGCGTATGCGCCAGGCCCTCGACTCGTTTATCATTGAGGGCGTGACCACGACGATTCCATTCCTCGGCCGGGTAATGCGCCACCCGGACTTCATCGCGGGGAAGGTCGACACAAAGTTCCTCGAGCGCGAGCCGCAGCTCCTCAAAGACCCCACATGAAGATTGACGTCTACTTCACCCCACTCGGCCTGAACGCAGGTGATCTCACGGGCCGGGGGGTCGTCGTCATCGACGTGCTTCGCGCCACCAGCAGCATCGTCACCGCCCTGTCGGCGGGGGCCAAGGCCGTCGTCCCCGCCGCGACGTCCGAGGAAGCGGTGCGGCTCACCGCGAACCTCGAGAAGAACGGCATCGTGCTCGCGGGCGAGCGGCGCATGGTCAAGATCGAGGGATTCGGGCTGGGGAACTCGCCGCGCGAAATGACGACAGAGGCCGTCGGCGGCAAGACGGTCTATCTCGCGACCACGAACGGCACGCCGGCGCTCGTCGCGGCTCAGGGGGGCGACCCGGTGCTGGTCGCGGCCGCCCTGAACTTCAGCGCGGTCGCCGAGCGGGCCCGCGTCCTGTGGGCCGAGCGCGAGGACCTGGTGATCATCTGCGCCGGCCGGGAGAAGCAGTTCGCGCTCGAGGACGCCTATACGGCGGGGCGGCTCATCCAGAAGGTGAAGAAGGGCGCGCGGAAGGTGCGTCTCAACGACGCCGCGCAGGTCTCGCTCGACCTGGCAGCACAGCAAGGTGGTTGGGAGGACGCGTTCGACGCCAGCGACGCCGCCCACCAGCTGGTCGAAACCGGTCTCGGCGAGGACGTGTCGTTCTGCGCGCGTCCCGACCGCTTTACGGTCGTCCCGGTGTACGCCGACCGCCGCATCACGGCATGAATCCGAAAGCCCGCAATGAGCTGATCGGCGTCGCCGCACTGCTGCTGGGGCTGTTCTTCGGCCTCACGCTGCTGCAGCTCCCGCTGACCGGCAGCTGGGGTCGCGCGATCGGCAGCACGCTGTGGCAGATGTTCGGGCTGGGCGCGGTGGTGCTGCCGGTGCTGGGCGTTGGGTGGGCCCTGGCGGCCTTCGAGCGGCTGGGACCGCTCTCGTGGGGGCGTGCCGCGGCCCTGGGCGCCGGCCTCATCCTCCTCGTCCCCTACGGCATCGCGATCGGCCTCGGCCCCGTCTTTCCCAACGCCTACCCCCAATGGACCGCGTCCCAGAAGCTCGTCGGCCTCTTCCCGCAATTCCTGGCGAGCGGCATCCAGGGGGCCGTCGGGACGGCGGGAGCCGTGCTGGCGGGACTCTTCGCGCTGTCGGCGCTGGGGATCGTGACGGTGGGGTGGCATCCCCTCGCCATGCTTAGGGGCCGGGGCGAGAAGCGAGATGCGGGAGGCGGGATGCGGGATGCGGACAAGCCTGCACGTGAGATCAAGGCCCCCGAGCCCTCACCCATCCCGCCTCCCGTATCCCGCATCCCGAAGGACCGGAAGCCCAAGCCCGCGCCGCCTTCCAAGCCGGCGCCCCCGCCCCCCGCCGGCGTCCTGCTCCCGCCCATCGACTTGCTCACGGAGCCACCAGGCGCCGCAGGAGACGCTGATGTCGAACCCGGGCGCGGCGTCAAGGTCGGGCGGGTCTCGGCGCTCGCCGATGATCTCGCGCTGGCGATGCGCGCGCAATCGCTCCGCATCGTGGCCCCGATTCCGGGGAAGGCAGCCATTGGGATCGAGGTGCCGAACCCGACGCCGCGCATGGTGCACATTCGCGAGCTGATCGACACCGCGGAGTTCCGGCGCCCCACGCGGACGCTGCCGGTGGTCCTGGGCCGCAACCTCGAAGGGGACGAGGTCGTCGACGATCTCGCCAAGATGCCGCACCTCCTGATCGCGGGCGCGACGGGCTCGGGAAAATCGGTGTGCATCAACGCGATCATCACGAGTCTCGTGTACGCGCATCCGCCCGAGAAGCTGCAACTGCTGATGATCGATCCGAAGATGGTCGAGCTGTCGATGTACGCCGCGCTGCCCCACCTGGGGCTTCCGGTCGTGACGAGCCACCACAAGGCTGCGAATGTGCTCAAGTGGGCGGTGTGGGAGATGGAGCGCCGCTACAAGCTGCTGCACGCGAATCACGCGCGGAACATCGCGGACTTCAACGGCAAGGTCGAACAAAAGAAACCCCTGAAGGGGCCGCGTGAAACGCTCGCCACCCAGGCCGGCATCCAGAAGGAGCTGCCGTTCGACGCCGAGTACAAGGACGGGATTCTCCCGTACATCGTCCTCGTCGTCGACGAGCTGGCCGACTTGATGCTCACGGTGCAGGGCGAAATCGAAACGCCGCTCGCGGTGTTGGCGCAGAAGGCGCGCGCCATCGGCGTGCACCTGATTCTCGCGACGCAGCGTCCCTCAGTGAACGTGATCACCGGTCTCATCAAGGCGAACTTTCCCTGCCGCATCGCGTTTCGCGTGTCGGCCAAGGTCGACAGCCGCACGATTCTCGACCAGAACGGCGCCGAGACGCTGCTCGGCAACGGCGACATGCTGTTTCTCCCCCCCGGCAAGAGCGAGCCGATGCGCGTGCAGGGCGCGTTCATCTCGACCGACGAGACGGAACGGCTGATGGAGTGGTACAAGGCGCACGCGCGCACCGCGGTCCCCGTGCCCGGCAAGCCGTCGATCGACGAGCAGGTGGCGGCGCTCGAGGAGGCGGCGAAGCAGGGGGAGGAAGGCGTCGGGAGTCAGGAGTCAGGAGAGCGCGACCCCCTCTTCCGTCAGGCCGCCGAGGTGTGCATCCAAAACCAGCTCGGCTCCACCTCGCTCTTGCAGCGACGCATGAGTATCGGGTACGGGCGCGCCGCGCGTATCATCGATCAGCTGGAAATGGCGGGCATTCTGGGACCGGCGAACGGCTCGAAGCCGCGGGACGTGTTGGTGGGACTCGAGGAGCTCGACGAGATTAGTCAGGCGTGAGCGATGCGCGTACATTGGCTCCTGGCGGCGTGAATCGGGTTATCGCGTCCCATGGCGGCGGGCTAGTTTGTCGCCGTGGACAGCGGGATTCGCAGCGACCCCGAGCAGTGGACCGACGAGCGTCACAAGCGTGGCCTCGCCGGCGAGGAACGGGCGATCCGATACCTCCAGAGCCGCGGCTGGGACATCGTGGCGCATCGCTTCCGGGTCGGACGCGTGGAGGTCGATCTCGTCGCGCGTCGCGGCCACCTCGTGGCCTTCGTGGAAGTGAAGGCCCGGCAGGGGGACGCGTTCGGGAGTCCCCTCGAGGCGATCACCGGCGCGAAGCGGCGCGAGATCGTGAAGGCGGCGCGGGTTTGGGTCGATCGCCACGGCAGGCCCTCCGACGTCTACCGCTTTGACTGTATCGCGTTAGTGGGGCACAAGTTAGAGCACTTGGAAGACGCGTTCCGCCCCGGCTGGCGATAGTCACAACTTCGGTATATATTCGGGCCTCACACCTGATGAGGCCGAGAACCCATGTCGAGGATAACCATGGCAGCCCCCTCTGAGAATCGCGAAGCACCCAGGCTCTCCGACGACCGTCGCAAAGCCCTCGCGCTGGCCATCACGCAGATCGAGAAGACGTGCGGCAAGGGTTCGATCATGCGGATGGGTTCCGACTCGCCGCAGGTGCGGCTCGAGGGGATCTCCACGGGGGCGATCAACCTCGACGCCGCGATCGGCATCGGCGGCATCCCCCGGGGCCGGGTGACGGAGATCTTCGGCCCTGAGTCGAGCGGCAAGACGACGCTCGCGCTGCACGTCGTGGCGCACGCGCAGAAGTTGGGCGGCGCCGCGGCCTACATCGACGCCGAGCATGCGCTCGACGTCGAGTACGCGAAGAAGCTCGGCGTGGACATCGAGAACCTGCTCGTCTCTCAACCAGATACGGGGGAGCAGGGCCTCGAGATCTGCGAGATCCTGGTGCGGTCGGGCGCGGTGGACGTGGTGGTCATCGATTCCGTCGCGGCGCTGGTGCCCAAGATGGAGATCGAGGGCGACATGGGCGACTCGCTGCCCGGGCTGCAGGCGCGGCTGATGAGCCAGGCGCTGCGCAAACTCGCCGGCGCGATCAACCGGTCGCGCACGTCGGTCATCTTCATCAATCAGCTGCGCGAGAAGATCGGCGTAATGTTCGGCAATCCGGAGACGACGAGCGGCGGCCGCGCGCTCAAGTTCTACGCCTCCGTTCGCCTCGATATGCGGCGCATCGCGCCGGTGAAGGATCGCGAAGTGGTGATCGGCAACCACGTGCGCGTGAAAGTCGTGAAGAACAAGGTGGCGCCGCCGTTCCGCCAAGCGGAGTTCGACATCATGTTCGACGAGGGCATCAGCCACGAGTCGTTGCTCGTCGACATCGCCGCCGAAGCGGGGATCATCGACAAGTCGGGCGCCTGGTACTCCTACGGCAAGGAGCGCATCGGGCAGGGTCGCGAGAACGCGAAGCTGTACCTGAAGGACCACCCCGACATGTCGGCCGAGGTCGAAGCCCGCGTGAAAGAGCACCTCGGCGTCAAGGCCGCTCCCAGTCCGGCGGCGGGTGAGGACGACGAGGCCGCTACGCCCGAGGAGTAGATGCTGCTGACCGGGCTCGCCCCCGATCCGCGCCGGCCGGATTACCGGTTGGTCGAGCTGGATCGGGGGCGTTTTGCGTCCCTCCGGGCCGCGGATCTCGCAGATCTGGATCTACGTATTGGCGCAGAGATTTCCGCGCAGGTGTTTGATCGCCTTCAGGCGCTTGCGGACCTCGAAGGCGCGCACCGCGCGGGCCTGCGCGCCCTGGCCCGCCGCGCCCACGCGCGGTTCGACTTGCGGCGTCGCTTGCTCCAGAAGCAGCATCCGCCCGCCGCCGTCGACGGCGCGCTCGAGCGGTTGGTTCAGCAAGACCTCCTCGATGACACGCGCTTCGCGCGCGACTATGCCAGCGCCAAGGCGGCGCGCGGTCGCGGCCCGTCGCGCTTGGTGCGGGACCTCCTGTCGCAGGGCGTGGAACGGCGCCTCGCGGAGGACGCGGTGCGTACGGCGCTCGCCGATGACGACGTCGATCCCGACGCGGTGGTGCGGGCCGTGGCCGAGAAGCGCGCGAGGCAGCTCGCGGGCTTGCCAGCGCCGGTCCGGAAGCGGCGGCTCGTGGCGTTCCTGGCAAGGCGGGGGTTTCAGGGGCCCGAGGTGCGCACCATCGTTGAGGCTCTCTAAGTCCTAGTTGCTCTTCAGGTTGCCCAAAGGCCGTGCTATATTCCGGCTCATGAAGTCCGCCGACATTCGCCGCAAATTCGTGGACTATTTCAAAGCTCCTCCGCGGTCGCACCAGGAGGTGCCCAGCTCGTCGCTGGTCCCGGCCGACGACCCGACGCTGCTCTTCACGAACGCGGGGATGGTGCAGTTCAAGCGCGTGTTTCAAGGGCTGGAACGCCGCGACCATAAGCGCGCCGTCACCTGCCAGAAGTGCGTCCGCGCGGGAGGCAAGCACAACGATCTCGAGCAGGTGGGCCACACGGCGCGCCACCACACCTTCTTCGAGATGCTCGGCAACTTCTCCTTCGGCGACTACTTCAAGAAAGAAGCGATCGAGTACGCCTGGGAGTGGGTGACGGGGACGCAGTGGCTCGGCATTGCGCCGGAACGCCTGTACGTCACGGTGCATCACTCAGACGACGAGGCGCGCCAGCTGTGGCGGAAGATCACGGGCATCGCCGACGACCGCATCTTCGGCCTCTCCGACAAAGACAACTTTTGGCAGATGGGCGATACGGGGCCCTGTGGACCGTGCTCCGAGATCCTCGTGGATATCCGCGGGATGCGGGATGCGGGAAGCGGGAAGCGTGCCCTCGGGATGGATGAGTTCGTGTCGCTGAGCGAGGAAGGGAAACTGCTCGAGGTCTGGAATCTGGTCTTCATGCAGTTCGACCAGCAGCCCGACGGCACCCGCAACCCGCTTCCCAAGCCTTCGGTCGATACCGGCGCTGGTCTCGAGCGCATCACGTCGCTGATGCAGGGCGTGGCGACCGACTACGACACCGACTGCTTCCAGCCGATCATCGCGCACGCGGTCGACGTGATCGGGAAGCCGTACGACCGGGGTCCCGCCGGCGCGCCGTTCCGTGTGCTCGCCGACCACGCGCGCGCCGTCGCGTTTCTGCTCGCCGACGGCGTCTATCCGTCGAACGAAGGCCGGGGCTACGTGCTGCGCCGCATCCTGCGGCGCGCGGTGCGGCACGCGTGGCTCCTGGGCCGGCGCGAACCGACGCTCGCGCCGCTGATCAAGACCGTCGGCACCCTGATGGGGCCCGTGTATCCCGACCTCGCCCAGAAAGAAGCTCACATCGAGCGCGTCACGCGCGCGGAAGAGGAGCGGTTCCTGGAGACGATCGAGGGTGGTCTCACCCGCCTCGAGGAGCTGAAGGGTGCATCGGAGATCTCCGGGGACGACGCGTTCAAACTGTATGACACGTACGGCTTCCCACTCGACCTCACGCAAATGATCGCCGGCGAACGCAAGCAGACGGTGGACGTCGAGGGCTTCGAGCGCGCGCTCGGGGCGCAGCGACGGCGCTCTCGGTCGGCTCGAGTAGTCGGCGAGGGGCGGCGGAAGGCGGCGAAGGGCGGCGAGTGGGTCGAGGTGAAGCCCGGGAGCAAGCAGCAGTGGATCGGGTACGAGGCGACGCGAGCCGAAACCGAGCCGATCGCGTTTCGCCAGGCGGGTGATCAACTGGAGATCATCCTTGGCGACAATCCTTTTTACGCCGAGTCGGGCGGCCAGGTGAGTGACACCGGCGTGGTGAAGGGGGACGGCTGGGAGTTGACG
>Ga0193710_1000034_pt1 | contig 12183 bp, 12 predicted proteins | sample H3m1metaG_FD_144923 | JGI IMG/M metagenome (GOLD analysis project Ga0193710, IMG submission 144923) | Soil microbial communities from a riparian zone of the East river system, Colorado, United States - H3m1 | ecosystem: Environmental > Terrestrial > Soil > Riparian zone | place: USA: East River... | reverse complement strand
CCCCAAGAGCCAGCGCTATATCATCGGCGCGATGTTCGCGAATCCCGATCCGCATCCGCGATTCATGACCGTCCGGCTGGTGCTGTCGTTCATCCGACCAGGACGCATGGTGCCGCAGGTCTATGGCTATGGCTGGACACTGGACGTCACGCACCCGTTGGGGAAAGAAGGCGGGCGGCACGATTTCGATCTGCCACCGGGGCGTTCCGTCTTCAGCTGGGAAGCCTCGCCCCAGACAGCCGGTACAATCGTGGGGATGGGGGGCCACGCGCATGACTTCGTCACCGCGATCCAATTTGAGGACGTCACCGCGGGGAAAGTGCTCTGGAGACAGGTACCGATCCGAGACGCGGACGGCCGTCTTCAGCAGATTACTCCCACGCGCTTCACGCGCTGGTACCGCCTCGGCAAGCACATCCAGCCATCGCACGTCTATCGCGTTACCGTTTTCTACGACAATCCCACCGGGGAGCTGATCCCGCACGGCGGCATGGGCTCGGTTGCCGGGCTCTTTGTTCCCGACCGGAGCGAGCGGTGGCCGCGGCTCGATCCGCAGGATCCCATCTACCGCGCGCAGATCGCAAACCTGCTGAACAACATGACGGGCGTCGAGATGAGTGAGGCCCATCGCCACTGACGGGACTAGTGATGAGGCCATTCGAAGCAGCTCAGCTTGGGGAACTGGCCCGTCGATGCAACCGCCACCACATAGCCCTCCGACGGCGGTGGAACCGAGACGACCCAGTGGCCGAATACTCGTTCGCCTTCCGGACCGGGATTGGGCGCGAGGGTGAAGACGTCGATCGGCTGCGTCAGCCCTCGGCCCATCGCCTTCACGATCGCTTCTTTGCGCGTCCAATAACTGAAGAATGCCGCATCCACATCAGCCTGCGGCAAAGACCGCAGCCGAGTGTTTTCGTCGGCTGTGAAGAACCGTTCCGCGATATCGAGCGCGACGGGGAAAGGCCGAACATGTTCGATGTCTACACCGAGATCGAACTCGCGCTGCACGGCGAGCAGCCCCACCTCGTTCGAGCGCGACATGTTGAAACGGACATCCGGACCTCCGCTCCGCGCTGGCAAGCTCGGCTTGCCATGGTGGCCGAACGTGAAGCCGAGCTTCTCCGGCCGCTCGCCGACGCACGTGCCAAGAATGGTGCGTGTCTGCGCCCGATGAACGACATACCGCCGGCGATCCCGCTCCTGGCGAAACCGCGCTGCTCGGTCCGCTTCATCCGGGGAAATCAGTCGCCCGAGCTCGACAACTCGCGTCTCGGGCAGATCCAGGGCGAAGGAGAAGAGCCAAACCTCACCGTGGGCGACCATCATTGATCGGCTTGATCGTCAACGCGAGCGCGGGCGCGGTGCGGCGCCGATACCTGCGACGCACACCATTCTGGCAACCGCACATTCCAGACTCGCTGGTCCACATCACCGCGAGCCTCACCGAACTGGAGGAGGCGATGGCCGCGCTGCGGGCTCGCAATGTCGATGTCCTCGCCGTGCTCGGGGGCGATGGCACTCTGCACCACGTCGTAGACACGCTGTTGCGACACTACCCGGCCTCCAGCACGCCAATCGTGCTCGCATTGGGCGGCGGCACGATGAATGGGGTGGCGCGTGCGCTCGGCAGCCGGGGACGGCCGGCGGACATGCTGCGACAGGCGCTCGCCGGTCTTGCGACGGGCAAATCGCTTCTCCACGTGCAGCCTGTGTTGCGCATCAGCGATACGCGCGACGGGCACACACGGCACGGGTTCAGTTTCGCAACGGGACTCGTCTATCGCGCCCTCGAGCACTACTACCGCAGCCACGGTCCGCGGTTGGCGGCGGCGGTCAGCGCGTCGCTCTTGCCCCTCAAGGCGGCGACGAGGGGTGCCTCCGATGGCGAACGAGTCGACGTACGTGCGGATGGCGGCGACTGGCTCGCGCAGCCGCATACGTTGGTCGCCAGCGTCTTGGAAAAGCCCCTGCTGTGGTTCAGGCCGTTCGGCGCGACGGTCGCGGATCACGAGACGTTCAATCTGGGCGCAACATCAATGCGTCCTGTCGCGATCGCAGCGCGCCTGTGGTCGATTTTCCGGGGTCGCTGCCAGCATCCGCAGCTGCGGGTGGGCCGCGCCCGAGATGCATCGATAGAGGGAGCGGGCATTGGCTACCTCATCGATGGCGACCTCTATCCCTGCGACGCCGGTATCCACGTGCAGATCACCGTCGGGCCCCCGCTTCAGTTTCTCGCAACGTCCGCATGATGATGATCATCCGATAGATCGCGGTGGAGATCGAAGCGACGGCAATGAGGGCGATGGCTTTCCCGAGAAACGCACCAGGGACCCATCCGGATCGGAGACTCAGGGTCGACTCGAGCAGCGTGGCGATCGCGAGCACCACGACGCGTTCGGCCCGCTGTGCCAATCCTCCGCCATAGTCCACGCCCAACGCTGCTCCCTGCGCCCGCGTGTAGCTGACGAGCATTGAACCACCAAGTGCGAGGACGGTCGCCGCCACCATCCACGCCGCTCCGGCCAGGTACCACGCTACACCCACAAATGTGAACGTTTCGGCGAAGCGGTCGACCGTCGAGTCGACAAACGCGCCGTACGGGGACGCGATGCCGCGCGCGCGGGCGACGCGGCCGTCGAGGATGTCGCTGATCCCGCCCGTCGCGATCAGCCAGGCGGCGAGCGGCAGCTGGTGGGCGATGAATGCCGCGCCCGCGAGTAGCCCGAGCACCCCTCCGGCATAGTTCAGCGCATCGGGCGAGACTCGCCACCGCACGAGCAGCCGCTCGAGCGGTGCCAGAAGCCAGATCATCCAGTCGCGGACCCAATAACCCAGCAGCAGGGTTGCGGGACGTCCCGCAACGTTCGCATCGCGCGGCCGCCCCCGGGTTCGCAGCGCATATATCGGCATCGTCGCCAGCAGGAGCACGAGCGGCAGCCAGGGGGCGAGCGCTGCGACGGGGGTCGTCATCTCAGCGGTGACGCTGCGGTCTCGTTCGCACGTACCGGAACGCTCGGGGCCAGAGGAAAATGAGCGGCCAGCGGCGTTCGCGCTCTGTGAGCTCGATCCTTTCTCCGGTAGAGCGATCGATCTTCTGCAGCAGGTATTCGAGCCAGCCGTCGTAGAGGAACGGATGCTTCAAGAGCCGCAACGAGGTCCGCAGCTTGCTCCAGCGGAAATAGGCACGTACGCGCGCCCGCGTTACCGGACCGGGAGGCGATGTTTGCACGAACGTCTCGCCATCCCGTGCCAGGACACCGCGCTGGTGGAGGCGCATCAGAACGGCGCCATACAGCGCTACCAGCTCGTCGCGCTGGGCGGCGAATAGTGCGTTCGCGTGGTCTGGTCGCTCGGTGCGGATTTCGTGCGCCAGCGAGACCCCGATGAGCGTCCGGCAGAACTGCGGCACGTCGAAGCGTTGCGGCAGGAACACACGCACCCAGTCGAACGACCGCTCGCGCGCTTCTCGCACGTTCGCTGTAACCGCCGTCGTGGCGTCGTCGTCCCGGGACCATGCGAGTACGAGGCGCTGTGCCACTCGCCCGGACACGAAATGATCGCGGGCCCGCGTCGAGCATTCGCGGGCAAAGTGGCGAGCCGAGATAATAAGGCACTTCAGCTCACGCTCGCCCTCCGCCGTGATGCGGCGCAGCGCGACGGCATTGGGGGGGAGAAACCACGCGAGCACTGTTGCCAGCCCGACTCGCCGGCGGCTGAGTCGGGCAGCGAGTGCACGATACGCGTCGCCGTAGCGATCGACGATGACGAAGAAGTCGAAGGCACTGTCGGGCCGCGACGTCCTGCCTTGCGCTCGTGATCCGTAATGAAGCACTGCGCGCGTGGTCTTACCGAAGACGGTCGCGATGTATTCAGCCGCATCGCGCGCAGCGGGCGCGGGGTTCCCCAGCTGATCGATCATCGCCGGCAAAGTTACGGGATTGGGAGGAGGCTGTCAGGTTCCGTGCTGCTTGGCTGGGTTCCTTACGCGACGCGCGCGGTGACCTCCGCTGGCTTCACGAGCGAACTGACGAACGCCGTATAGACGGCCTCCGACCACCCGCCGCGACACTTCTCGATCTCGACCATCGCTGTTTCGTGTGACATGGCAGGCCGGTATGAGCGCGCGGTCGTCAGTGCATCGTACACGTCCACGATGCCGACGATTTGCGCCGCGACCGGGATCTCGTCGCCGCGCAGGCGATCGGGATAGCCCGTGCCGTCGTAGCGCTCGTGGTGCCAGCGGATGATGGGCTTCAAGTCCCAGGGGAACTCGACGGCTGCCAGCAGCTCGAGCCCCCAGATCGGGTGCAGCTGCACCACCTCGAACTCTTCGCGCGTCAGCGGGCCCGGCTTGTTCAGGATTTCGTGCGGCACGCGCACCTTCCCCAGGTCGTGGAGATAGGCGCCAAGACGGATCGCGGTCTGGGCGGTTTCATCGAGCGCCAACCCGCGCGCGATGGCGAGGGCGCTCTGCGCGACACGCTCGCAATGACCGAACGTGTAGCTGTCCGCCGATTCGATCGACTGCCCCCACTCGCGGACCACGTCGAAGTACGTGGTCTCGAGCTCCGACACTTTGCCACCGACGTGCACGAGGTCGACGCGCGCGTCGAGACGGAGGAACAGGCGGTGCGCGGTGTTCAGGAGCGTCAGCGCGTCCTGATTGCGGCCCATCGTTTGCAACAGCAGCGCCAGCTCGCGCGCCGCTTCCGCCTCGTTCAGGACCGAGCCGGCGCTCACCGCCAGCTCGATTGCGGTGCGGAGGCGCGACTCGGCGAGCGCCGGCCGGCCAGTTTCGCGGTACACCATCCCGATCATTTTGTAGGCTTCGGACTTGTCGGCACGGGAGTCGAGCTGGTCGAAAATCGCGAGCGACGCTTCGGCCATGCGGCGGGCTTCTTCGTAGCGTTCGCGCAGGAAATGCGCCTCGGCATGGTTCACCAGGCACATTCCCTGGAGGTGCGCGTCACCCGCACGCTCGGCGATCTCGAAACTCTTGCTGAAGTAGCTGTCGGCCCAGTCGTACTGCCGTAAGTCGGTGTGGGCGATGCCGAGATTCACGTACGCCGTCGCACAGCCATGCTCGTCATTCGTGGCCCGATACGATTCGACCGAGTTCTCGTAGTGTGCGACGGCGTCGACCAGCTCGCCCCTGATGTTCGAGAGGACGCCGAGGTTCAGCTCGACTCGCGCCTTCAGCTCGCGGGCGTGACCACCCCGCGCGAGCGCGAGGCGGAAATGCGCCCGCGCTTCCTCGATGTCCCCCGTACGCACCGCCAGCCCACCCATGGTGTTGAGGGCTTCGGCCGCGAGAAGGTCGTTGTTGAGGTCGCCGGCGATCCTGTAACTGCGCTTGCACAGCTCGCGCGCCCGGGCCGACTCATTGCGGTGATGCATCACGACGGCGAGCCGCCGCAGCGCTTCCGCGAGGATCGGCTTCTCACCACCCCGTTCCGCCGCAGAGATCGCGCCTTCATAGCAGCGTATGGCTTCCGGGATACACGCGGCACGCTCGCGGCTGCGCGCTTCTTGTAACAGATCCGCGGCAGAACCCACTCTCACAAGTTGGTCCGGTGGATCACCGCGCCTGAGGCGCAGTACCGTGTCGGGCCCGCTCGTCAATGTGGAATCCATCACCAGGCGATGACGTAATCCGAGAAGTGATTGACCTTGCCGGTGACGCGCTTGCTGAGCAGGTTGTCGAGCGACAGCAGATACGACAGGATGTTGAGATTGTCGTCCGTGTACGCGATCCGCTTCGGCAACAGCTTGCCGAGCAGACTGCAGTTCGAGTAGCTCATCGTCAGCGCGGCGGGCGCGTTGAACCGCAGCCCTTCGGGCTCGAACTTGACGGCGTTGACGCCCAATCCAGTCGGCGCGGTCATCGTGATCGTCGTCGGAGCGCTGAGCGCGCCCGGCGGGATCACCAGCGAGTGCGGGCCGGCTCGGAGGATGCCGCCTAACGGCCCGATCGTCTCGACGTCGGAGGCGAACGGGAGATTGGAGCACTTGAGCAATCCCGTCGGGCCGAGTAAGGCGCCGATGAGACTCGCGTCGGGTGCCGGAGCTGCGGGGACTGACGTCGGTGTGCGGTCGGAACAGGCGAGTGCTACGAGCAGCAGGACGGGCGCGAGGAGGCGACGGGCCTTCATTAGGATCCTCTATTGAATGTTCTGAGGGGGACTTTACCGGGGTACATAATGGGACTATTACGGGGTCATTTCCGTGAGAATGGTCACAATGGGGACCGTTTTGGTGACATGGAGACGACTTGGCTATAGTTGGCGCCGATGGCGGACACCCTCGCGAGTCTGGCCAAGTCCCTCGGTCCCAAATACGAAGTGCGCCGCGTTGTCGGCTCGGGCGGCTTTGCCGACGTCTACGAGGTGTGGGATAAGGACTTAGAGCGCCGGCTGGCGGTGAAGGTCCTCCGCCCCGACGTCGCCTGGACCGCCGGGATGATCGAGCGCTTCCAGCGCGAGACCCGGGCGGCTGCCCGCCTCGAGCACGCCAACATCCTGCCGATCCACTTCGTGGGCGAAGGCGAAGGGCTCGTCTACTACGCGATGCCTTTCGTCGACGGCATGTCGCTGGGGGAGCTGCTCAAGCGCTCCGGTGCGCTGCCGCCCGAGCGCGCGCTCGCGATCATCATCCCGATCCTCGATGCGCTCGACCACGCGCACAAAGCGGGTCTGATCCATCGCGACATCAAGCCCGACAACATCATGCTCGACACCGCGCGCGGCCGGCCGTTGCTCGTCGACTTCGGTATCGCGCGGCGGCTCGACAGCGAAGCCGGCGCAGGCCTGACGCAGACCGGTCTCGTCATCGGCACGCCGCACTACATGAGTCCCGAACAGGCGCTTGGCGATCCGAACCTCGGCCCGCGCTCCGACCTCTACTCCCTCGGCTGCGTGCTCTTTCAGATGGTGACGGGCGGCCCGCCCTTCGACGGCGAATCGTCGCAGCAGGTCGTGGGCAAGCACATCGCGGACCCTCCGCCCGCCGCCAGTGACGTGAATCCTAACGTGCCTCGCGAAATGTCCGATGTGATCCTGCGCTGCCTCGAGAAACAGCCGGCCGATCGCTTCCAGTCGGCGGGCGAGGTGATCGCGGCGTGGAGAGCGACAAGCAGCCGAGCACGATGCGATCGAGAGCGAGCGCAGCGCAGGCGGCGACGGAGTTGCTGGTGAGTGGCGCGCGCACGGCACCGCGGACGGGCGCACGGTCCGGCGGCCGAACGGCCAAACCGCGGCGGGTTGGATGGGTTGTCCTGGCCATCGCGTTGCCCGTGATCGCGCTCATCGCCGGCGCGATGTTCTTTCGGCAGCCGACGCTCGCGTTTCAGAATCGCTTGACCGACATGGTCGCAGTGCAGGTCGGTGGCGAAGAGCGGCGCATTCTTCCGGGCGGCTCGTTCACGTTGAAGCTCGACCGCGCTCGCCGGCTCGATTTGTCGTGGCAGCTCATATCCCGGCTCGGCGTATCGCTCGGTGACACGATTGCCATCGCGCGACCGCGAGGCACGGTGCGCATCGCGGCGACCGCGCGGCCGACGCACGGCTCCTACTTTGCGCCGCTGATCACGAACGAAACAGGCCGGCCACTGACCATCACCGTGAACGCGGGACTGGCGGGATCGATGCGCTGCGGCTGCATCGTGCCGCCCGGTGCGGTGCGGATGGCGATCGGCTACTACCCGCTGTTCGAGAATTCAACTGTCCGCGCCGAGGCCGACGGACGCGCGGCGACGTTCAAGGATCTGGGCCCGCAAGTCGATGCCACCCGCGGAATTGTCGGACTGCTTTTCACAGAAGCGGATCTCCGCACAACACACTGACAAAACGTCGCCTTGTGGAGCGTCGTACTGGAGGGCAGGCTCCTTGATATCCTGACTAGGAGCCGACATGCATCGTCCCCTTCTTGCCGTCGCTACCTCCCTTCTGCTCTCGGCCTGTGCGGCCTCGGCGCGGCCGGCTGCGACCACGACCCGCGATCCGGCAGCCCTCGACAGTGTGACCAGCAGCATCATGGGCATTCCAGTGTCGACGAAGTCCGCCGATGCCCGCGACCACTTTCTCCAGGGCCAGCGCGAGCTCGACCTGGCGCGCAACTTCGACGCGCTCGATCACTTCAAGCGCGCCGTGGCGGCGGACTCGACGTTCGCGATCGCCTACCTGAACGTCGCGAACACCGGCAACTCGTTCGAGGAATTCAAGACCAACTTGGCCCGTGCGGAGGCCCTCGCCGCGGGCGCCTCGGACGCCGAGCAGCTGCAGATCGAGATCGCGCGGAAGGGCTTCGAGAATGACGTCAGCGGGCAGCTGGCGGCGGCGCAACAGCTCGTCGCCAAATATCCCGAGAGCCCGCGCGCCCACCTCACGCTCGGAAATATCCAAGCAGGACTGAACAGCAACGCCGACGCCCGGGCGTCGTACGGGAAGGCGCTGTCGCTGGCACCGCGGTTCGCGGTCGCGCATATCGCGATGGCGACTTCATACCTGTTCGGTGAGCCGCACGACTTCAATCAGGCGTTGCAGCATTTCCAGGCCGCAGAAGCGCTCGCGCCCAACGAGCCGACCATGCACGACAACCTGGGCGACGCGCAGCGCGCCTTGAACAACCTGCCGCAAGCGCGCGTCGAGTACACGCGCGGCCACGAGCTCAACCCGCGCGATGCGGGACTGCTGCAGCAGCGCGGGCACGTCAATTCGTTCGTGGGCGACTACGACGCGGCGCGGGCGGACTACGACTCGGCGATGGCGGTGGGACGCGGCAACGAGCGTGGCTTCTTTGCGCCGTTCCGCGCGTACGTCAGCGCCTACGCGGGCGACCCCAAGGGCGCGATCACGGAGCTCAATCAGCTCGTCGCCCAGGCCGATGGGATGGGGATACCGGATCCTGTCACCGTCAAGATCAATGCGCTCTCGAATGTGGCGCTGATCGCGATCGACACGCGCGACTTCCCGTCGGCGGATGCGGCGCTCAAGCAGCGCACGCCGCTGATGATGCAGCAGGCCGATAAGGGTGGCAGTGCCGGCTTCCGCCGGGCGCAGCAACAGAACGTCGCCTACTTCAATGCCTGGCTTGCGGCCCGCAAGGGCGACTACCGCACCGCGCAGCGCGAAACCGCCCGTCTCACGGCGCTCGTCACGCCGGATGCGAACCCCCGCAAGATGGAGCCGGTGCATCAGCTGATGGGGTTTGTCGCGCTGTATCAGGGACACAACGCGGACGCTGCCGCACACTTCGCGCGGGGCAACCTGCTCGATCCGTACATCAAGTACAACTACGCGATGGCGCTGGACGGTTCGGCTCAAGGCGACAAGGCGAAGCCGATGTTTCGGGAGCTCGCGATTTACAACTTCAATAGCCTGGGCTACGCGTTGATTCGGAAGGAAGCGGAGCAGATGGCGCACTAGGCTCGGCAAACAGGCCGAGCTCTGAAATCGCCGGACACACAGAGGCCTGCGTGACACGGAGTCGCACCCGCGACGTCGTGATACGCGGGCCTCTGACCAATCGGCAGTTGCCGATGCTCGTGGCTGTCCCGAACTCCACCCACTGGCCGTTCTGCCACTGATCCAGTCCCACGGCCTCGACGCGCTGGCCGAGCGGCAGATACTCCCGCAGCCGCACGACGTTGAATGAGACCTCCCGCGGCAGCTCGAGCGTGAGACTCGGCGTTCGCACGTCATCGTCAGTCGCCCAATAGGTGAGACGGCTACCGTCCAGCGCGTTCCCCGGCGCGAAGCGCCGATCCCGGCCAGCGCCGCGTGAATTGCCGGCGGAGATGCGCGCGCCCGCGGCGAGGTTGGTGGCGAAGGTCGCGTCGATGATGCGGCGGAATTCCCGCAGTGCACGCACGTCATTGTCGTGAATCCGGCCGCGGCGATCGGGAGGGAGGTTGAGCAGGAACGACGCGCCGCGTCCCACCGATGAGTAATAGAGATCGACCAACTGCAGCGGCGTCTTGACCTGACTGTCCTCATGCTGGTGATAGAACCAGCCCGGCCGGATCGAGACATCGCACTCGGCGGGCACCCAATGCGTGCCCGGCCGGTCGCCGCGATTCAGGCGCGCGACATCCGCGTTTCCTGGCGAGAAATCGTCGCGATTGGAGGTCGCCCAGCACGTCGCGCCGGCGATTCCGTTCTCGTTCCCGACCCAGCGAATATCCGGGCCGGCGTCGCTGAACAGGATGGTGTTGGGCTGCAGATCGCGCACGATCTGCCACGTGTTCGGCCAGTCGTAGTAGGTGCGGTTGTCGATCTCGCGCCGCTCGTACGTGCCGCCGTAGTAGCCATCACCGCCGTTCGCGCCGTCGAGGAAGATCTCGAATATCGGCCCATAATTCGCCAGCAGCTCGCGCAGCTGATTGCGGTAGTAAACCAGATACTCAGGACTGCCATAGTTTTTGTGATTGCGATCCCACGGCGAGAGATAGACACCGAATTTCAATCCCGCTCTCGCACAAGCCTCAGAGATCTCCTTCACCACATCGCGCCGAAACGGGCTGTTCTTCACCGAGTGCTCGGTGTAGCGCGACGGCCAGAGACAGAAGCCGTCGTGGTGCTTGCAGGTGAGGATCAGCCCCTTCATCCCGCCGTCCTTCGCGGCACCGACGATCTGGTCGGCGTCAAAATCGGTGGGATTGAAGACGGCGGGCGACTCGTCGCCGTAGCCCCATTCGCGGTTGGTAAAGGTGTTGACCGTGAAGTGCAGAAAGCCGTAAAACTCGAGCTCGTGCCAGGCGAGCTGGCGGGGACCTGGGATCGGCGAGAACGGAGTAGGAGGGTCGACGAATCCCAGCGGCAACGGCAGTCCCGCGAGCGTGACGCCCGCGCCGACTGCCGTTGCTATGAAATCACGTCGCTGGATCAGACCTCAGCCTGCTGGTGCGCTTCGACGAACCAGAGCCATTGATCCACGCCGCGGGAGATGTCCGTCAGCATGTCGGCACTGCCCGCGTCTTTCAGCTCTTGCATCTCCTCGATCCCGAGCCGTGCCGCCCGGCCAAATCCAGACAGGGCGTCCGACAACGCCGCGACGTGCTCCGCCCCGCTCGACAGCGCGAGCGGATAGTCGACGAGCGACGAACGCCCTTCGACCACACCGATCGTGCCTTCCGCGATGCCGCCGAGCTGGACGACCCGCTCGGCGATCAGATCAACGTAGCCTTCGACCGCTTCGTTGATCTCGTCGAACAGTTTGTGAAGTCCGATGAACGACGGGCCCTTCACGTTCCAGTGCGCCTGCTTGCATTGCGTCTGCAGGTCGATGCACTCGGCTAGGCGTTGGTTGAGGAGCGGAATCACCTCGACGCGGATCGATTCGGGCAGATCGTTCTTCGTCGAAAAGAGCCGCGCCGGTTCGCGCTCGCGGCTGGCCGGCACGGTCTGCTGTTCCGTGATTCGGGAGGCGGCCGCGCGAGTCCCGCGGCCATTCTTGCGGCGAGTGGTGGTTCGAGCCATGACGAGTCTCCTAGGGAAGCTTTGGAATTTCGATACCTGCTGTAAGTTGAAATGGTGTACCGGCGCGTGGTAGTGGAGTAATCAGCGCGCGACCTTCGCGACAGTATCCCACGTCCGCGTCGTCTGATCCTTCCCAAACGTCTTCTCGATCAGCGTCATGAACACGGGGCCCTTCGGCGTCGGCAAAGAGGCGCGGAAGATTTCGCCGTCCTTCATCGCCAGGATGCGGGCGCCGTCCATCTCGACCGGCAGCTTGATCTTCGCCTTGGGACGCCCGCGCAGGAATGTGACGATGCGTTTCGCCTTGGGACTCACCTTGAACGCGCGGTAGGGATCGGTCCCCAGGAGTTTCCTGAGCTGCTCGACCGGCCGCACGATGGCAGGAAACACTCGACCGAGGTGCTCCTGCATCGCAGCTTCCGCCTTCAGCTGCAGCGTCTTCTCCGACGTGCTGCGAGCGTCGAACACCACATTCCCGCTGCCAAGCACCGTTTTCACGTCCGTGAATCCCGCGGCTTCGAACGCCGCCCTCAGCGCCGGCATCTTGCAGTTCATCGGCATTACGCCGCGCAGGAACGCCGCATAGCGAGGCATCGAGCTCAAGACCCCCGAAGCGACCGGAGATACCGGTAAATCGCGCGCACGTCGGCGTCCGTGATGCGCTGGAACGCTTGCCACGGCATGGGACTGCCGGGGACCGGACTCC
>Ga0193710_1000033_pt1 | contig 12188 bp, 6 predicted proteins | sample H3m1metaG_FD_144923 | JGI IMG/M metagenome (GOLD analysis project Ga0193710, IMG submission 144923) | Soil microbial communities from a riparian zone of the East river system, Colorado, United States - H3m1 | ecosystem: Environmental > Terrestrial > Soil > Riparian zone | place: USA: East River... | reverse complement strand
GGCGATCAGTGAATCGCCCGTGTCGCTCGGCACCCGGATATCCATCTCGACGCCGACGACCCGTGTGGTATCACTCCCCGTCGCGACGTGGGATGCGCGATCGATGTACGGGAAGACGAGCGCCGCGAGAGTCGGATAGAGGGTGGGGTCGCTGCTTAGCAGCGTGTCACCGATGAGCGCCGAGTCGAGCGCTCGGCGCACGGCAGCCAGTTCGGGGCCGTTGATGGCGTCGGGATCGACGCCCCCCGCGTCGGAGCACGCGGCCACTACGGCACCGAGCGCCGTCAGAGTCAGGAGCAGTTTTCGCATACGGGAAATATGGCGCTATTGCGGGTCCTCGGAAGACGCCGGACGGACTTCGGTGCGATACGGCCTGAACGAGTCGCGCTGGTACACGCTGCGGGGGTTCCACAGGACCCACGACTCGATCCCGAGCTCTTCAGCCGCCCGGATCTGTTCGCGAATTTCGTGGGGCGTATAGCGCGGCAGGCGCCGGCCCAGCGTGAACCCCTGGAGGAACGGCCGGATCGCGGCGGACTTGGCCTGCGTCCGCGACCGCTCGATCGCCTCGCGCAGCGCGTTCTTCACGATGGCGTACGGATTCGCGTTGGGCCGCGCGTAGCCGTACGAGCCGGGATAGTAATGGCTCGGGTATACCATCGGCAGCACGACGTCGGCGACGGACGTGAAGTCTTCCCACACTTGCCCGATGCCGAGATCGCCCGTCGCCGAGGCTGTCAGACCGAAGATGTCGAAGGTCACGGGGACGCCGAGCGGCTCGAGGCGCTGCACGATCATCGCCACGCTGGCCCGCACGGCCGAGCGCTGCGTCTCACCCTTGCGGCGCGACGGGAACACCGCGTTCGCCATCGCTTCCTTCGGTTCGTCGGGGAAGCGCACGTAGTCGAACTGCACTTCGTCGAATCCCATGTGGACCGCTTCCTCCGCGAGCTGGGCCGCGTAGATCCACACGGAGTCGTTGTACGCGTCGACCCAGGCGCTGCCGATTCGGTCGCGCCACAAGCCGCCGACGTCGCGCTGCTGCACCGACCACTGCGGCCGCCGCTCGGCGAGGAGTGGATCCTTGGCCACCACGATGCGCGCGATGGCGTAGATGTCGTGCGCTTTCAGCGTGTCGAGCCGGGCTTGCGCGTCGCGCGCGCGGATGCAGCGCGTCGCGCCGATCTGGCGCGCGACTTCGACCTTCGACTCATACAGCAGGCATCCCGTGTCATCCTTCACGTCCACGACGAAGGCATTGATCTCGGTCGAGTCGGCGAGGCGCACCAGGTGCCAGAGCTTGGGTGACCCGAACGCCCAGGCGTTGACGTACAACGCCTTGATCGGCGGCGCCGGGGGCAATGAGTTGAACAGCGGTTCGGGGAGGACATAGCGCAACTCAACGCCGCGCAGTTGGAGGCTGTCCTCCGACGCGGGTAACCCCTGCGCAAAAAGGCCGCGACTCGAGATCGCGGCCCAGAGCAAGAGAGCGACTGCCTGCCGAGCCAACTTCATAGGGGATGACACTATAGGAAACCGGCCCCCGCCGAGCAAGCGGTCGGGCCCCTACCTCACCTGTAAACTGTTGAACAACAACGGATAAGTCGCCAGGCTCTGGCCCCGGTACTGGGGCCGGAAGCCGAACAAGATCACCCGTCCTGAACCCTGGCGTACTTCGAGCAGCGCCGCCTTTCCGGCCACCTTTTCGGGATGTAGCACCCACCCTGACAGCAGCAATCGCTCGGGCGCGTCGGGCCATTTGCCGATGACGCGCACCACGGTCGAGTCGAGCACGTCGAACGCTGGCCCACCCTGGAACCAGGCGGCCGTTTCCTTGCCCACGCCTCGCACCAAGGGGTTGCCGGCGTCGAGCTCCAACCGGAAGATCGATCCCGGGGCGTAGAAATCTTCGTCGGGCATCGCCTCCAGCACGTTGCGCACCGGGAGGAGGAGCGCCTGCACCGCAAAACGGCTGGCTTCGTTCAAGGCGACGAGCGTTCCCCCGTCCAGCACAAACTGCCGCAGCGCCTCTGCACCGTCGGTGCCGATCCCGCCGGCGTAGGGCGCCGGGTACCGTGTCGCCGGGAGGCCTTCGATAATGTCGCGCGGTGACTGATCAGGGATCACAATGACGTCGAACTTCTCCTTGAGCTTGCCGGCGCGTACCGTCGAATCGACGAGTGACACGTACGGCACCTTCCACGTATCGAACACAAACCGCGTCCAACCCTCATCCATGGTGGCGTCGTAGGACCGGTACAACCCGACGCGCGGCACCGGGTTGAGATCCGTCGCGACGAACCCCGCATAGCCGAGCGCCGCGTGCGGCGCAGCGACCGGCGCCGACAATGCCACGCGCAGCGATTCCGGCGCGGGCGTCGCCGTGAGGCCCATCAGCAGCGGCAACGTATGCGCGGTGACATCGTACGGCCGCTCCGGGGGCCCATTCGGGTAGAGACGGCGGTCGGGGTAGCGCTGCGGCTCGAGCAACGTCTTGGCGAACGCGGCGTATGGCTGTCGCAGAACGACGACGTACGTCCCGGCAGCGTGCCGCTCCCCTCGCAGCGTGAACGCCTGCTGCGCGGTGCGGATCTCCACCTGTCCGCGCTGCAGAATCCCGAGCATCGTGGCGAGCGCGATGGAGTCCTGGTGCGCGGGAATGACGTACGCGTACGGCCAGTCGCGCCAGCCACGCACGGCGCGCGTCTCGACGGTGAAGAAACTCGAGAGCCAGCGGTCGCGGTCTCGGGCGGCGTTGACGAGCAGCGCGTAAGCGCCCGCGGTTTGGTACGAGACGATATCCCGAATCGTCCAACGACCGCCCGGCCAGGGGTGTGGGAAGTTCCACGAGCGCTCACGTGGGTTGTAGCCTCGCGACCGGGCCTGCAGCCGGTCGAACGGCACGTCGATCGGCGACGCGAGCTGGCCGCTCGCCGTCTCGGACAGGATGCGCACGCCGCCGTGATAGTGCTGATAGGCGCGCGCCGGCGTCCACGCGTCGTAGGTCGAATTGATCGAGATGCCGGTCTTCCCCTGGGATGCCAATTCCCACGCCATGGCGCTGCCGAGGGCGTTCACGCCGTCGATGAGCAATGGATCGACGTTCGGCTCGACGGGGTCCAAGTACGGCGGCAAAAACAGCCGCGCGCCATCCGGGCCCATCTGGTGAATGTCGTGCACGATCTGCGGATGCCACACGTTCTGTAGCGAGTCGACCGTCAGCTGGGTCTCGACCTGCGTGAACGCGTACCAGTCGCGGTTGTTGTCGTGGCCGGTGTAGTGGTGGTACAACTCGGGTGGTGAGCTGCCCTCAGCCGATGTACCGAGCGTCTTGTTGTACCACCTGGAGACGATCGTCACGCCGTCGGGATTGAGCGACGGCACGAGCCACAGGATCACGTTGTCGAGAATCGCCCGCGTGGCGGCGCTCGTGTCGGTTGCCAGCCGGTACGCGAGCGCGACGGGGGTCAGATGCCCGCCGACCTCCGTCGAGTGAATGCTCGACGTGATAAGGACGATTGTCTTGCCGTCGCGCAGCGCTTCCTGAGCGGCGGCGCTGGTGCGGAGGGTGCGGGGGTCGGCGAGACCGGCGTTGAGGCGCCGGTACCTGTCCAGCTCCCGCAGGTTGCGCGGGCTCGAGATCACCAGCGCCACGAATGGGGCGCCCAGCGTCGTCTTGCCCAGCTCGCGGTAGTCGACGCGGTCACTCGCGCGTGCCAGGGCCTGGTAATAGCGCACCAGCACCGGCCACTCGGTGAGCTTGCGGTCGTCGCCGGGGTCGAATCCGAGAATCGATCGCGGCGTCGGAATGACGGCCGCGGCCGGCCGCGCGCGCCGCGGGGCGGGACGCGCGGGTGGGCGTTGCGCCGCTGTCAAACTCGGCGCCGCGACGAGCCCCAGAACCGCGAGCGCGATCCCCGCGCGGGATCGCCTCAACGCAGGCTGCCCGCCGCAGCGGGCGGCGCGTCTCCCGTTCCGATCCAGTGCGCGAACCAAGTACGGATCCGCTCCAGGCGATCGACCAGCAGCCAGGGCGGGCCGGTGCGCGACAGACCGTGATACGAGCGTGGGTAACGCACGAATTCGGAGGGGATCCCGCGTTTGCGCAGCGTCACGAAGAGTTGCTCACCGTCGGTGATCGGCGTGCGCTTGTCGTCCTCGCTGTGGACGATCAGCATCGGCGTGCGGATGCGCGCCGCGTAGGTCATCGGTGAGTAGAACTTGTAGATCGAATCCTGCTCCCACGGCTCGCCGAGGAATTCGTAGTCGGTCAAACCCTGCGCATCGGACGAGCCGTACCATGAATACCAATTGAAGATCGACCGGTCCGTCTCGGCGACACGGAAGCGGTCGGTATGACCCACCACCCAGTTCGTCATGAAACCGCCGTAGGAGCCGCCGAGGACCGCCATGCGCGTCGTGTCGACGACGCCACGCGCGATCACCACGTCCACCGCCTGCATGAGATCTTGATAGTCCTCCATGCCCCAGCGTGCGCGCGTCGCGAAGGTGAAGGCGTGTCCGTACCCGCTCGACCCGCGCGGGTTCGTGAACAGCATCCAGTATCCTTGGCCCGCCAGCATCTGGAACTCCGGGAACAGCACGTTGCCGTAGTTCGAATGCGGACCGCCGTGAATCGACAACACCAGCGGATAGCGCTTGCCGGGCTGGTAGCCGTACGGCTTCATCAACCAGCCTTCGATGCGCAGGCCCCCGACACCCGTGAACCAGAACGTGTCGGCCGGAATCATGGCGATGCCGGCGACGAGGGCGTCGTTGAATGACGTCACCCGCTTCTCCTGGGCGGGCGTCGCGAGCGGCGCCACCCACAGCTCGACCGGATGCGTGACGTCGCTCGCCGTGTACGCGAGGAAGCGACCATCGAGACTCTTCGCAAAGCCGCGCAGCTGCCGCTCACCGGTCGTCACCTGCCGCACGGGACCACCCGTCGCCGCCACGGCGAAGACGTGCACGTTGCCCCGCGTCTCGGCATCGATGTAGATCGTCTTGCCGTCGGGAGACCAGCTCGGCGAGCCCGGATCGAGCGCCCAGTCGGCCGTGAGATTGCGGGCCGTGCCCCCCGTCACGGGGATCGTGCACACATCGTTCTCGGCGCCGCGTCCCTTGGAACAGATGAACGCGATCGTCTTGCCGTCGGGGGACCAGCTCGGCGAGCCGTTCTCGACGAAGGCCGTCGCGAGCCGCCGAATCGCGCCGTCCGCGACGTTCAGCAGGTAAATGTCCGGCCGCACCTGATCGCGCACCTCGACTGGCTCTGTCGAATCCTGGACGAACACGATCGTCTTGCCGTCCGGTGACCACGCGGCGGCGCCCTGACTCAACTCGCCGCTCGTCAGCTGGCGGGGATCGCCCCCGCCGATCGGTACGACGTACAGATGGCTCGGCCGGCGCGTCTCGCGCGGCGGCAGGAACCCACGCTCATCCGCGACGAACGGGATCGACGTGTAGACACGTCCGTCAAAACGCTTGACGTCCGGACCCCGCGTGATCGCCACCGGGGAAACGCGCGTACGCCACGGCTCTTTCTTGAGGCTGTCGGGCTCGGCGCCGCGCCACCCGTACAGGAGCCACTGCCCGTCCCGCGAGAACATCGGGACGGCGTGCACGCCCTTCACCTGGAAGGCTTCGCCGCCGGGAGCACCGGTCCGCAGGAACCACACGTCGTCCTCCGACCCTTCCCGCCGGCTGGAGAACGCGAGCAGCGACCCGTCGGGCGACCACGTGGGGTTCGACGCCTCGGTCGAGGGACTCGTGTATCGATACGCGGGTACCGATCCGTCCGCGGCCACCATCCAGATCTCGCTGTGCCGTTTGTCTTTGTCCTCGACGATGGTCGTGACCGTGAACGCGACACGGCGGCCGTCGGGGGAGAGCTGCGGGTCGGCGAGCGAGATCAGCTTGTAGTAGTCGGTCGACTGCCAGGGACGAGACTGTTGAGCGTGCAGGGAGACCGGGAGCAGGACGAGGGCCAAGAGCCCAGCCCAAATGTTGAGACGCATGCGCGAACTCACGGATTCGTGTGGGGCAGGAAAGATATCAGGAGGACATGCAACTGCTAGACGCACGAACGCACAGCGGGGTTCAGGAAACCGTGACAGGTTGTCCTGAACCCCGCGGACTGCTCACCACTGTTGCGTCTACGCGACTGGTCTTTGCCTATCCCGTTTACGGGAGTTTGTGCAGTTCTACGCGTCTGTTTTGCGCCCGGCCTTCCGGCGTCGTATTCGTCGCCACCGGATTCGCCGGACCGTACCCTCGTGCCGTCATCCGGCTCGGATTCACGCCCTTGCGAGCGAGATAGAAGCGCACCGCAATCGCCCGGTTACCGGACAGTCGTTGGTTGAGCGTCAACGACCCGGTGTTGTCGGTGTAGCCCGCGATCTCGATGCGGATCTCGGGATTGGCAACGAGCGATCCCGCCACCTGATCGAGCACCGCGTACGACTGTGTCGTCAGGACCGAGCGCCCAGTTTGGAACGTCACGCCCGACAGGATGAGTGTCGGCCGGGCGGGAGTCGCCGGCGCTCCCGGAGCCGCCGGCGCGCGCTCCTCGAACAGCAGCAAGCACCCGAATTGATCGACCCGCGATCCCGCCGGCGTGTTCGGGCAACGGTCTTGTGGATCCACCACACCGTCGCCGTCCGAGTCCCGCGCGAGCGGACAGCCATTGGTGTCGACCGCCGTCCCGGCGGGCGTGTTGGGACAACGATCCGCATTGTCGAACACCCCATCCTTGTCGCTGTCGGCGGAGCAACCGGTGGCGTCGACGGGCGTCCCGGGGACCGTGTCGGGGCATCTGTCGATGCCGTCGAACACGCCGTCCTTATCACCATCCAAGGGGCAGCCGTTCGGATCGACGACGGCACCGGCGGGCGTGTCGGGACACTTGTCGAGACCATCCCACACGAGATCGTGGTCTGAATCGATGGGGCACCCGGTCGGGTCGACCGTCGCGCCCGCGGGTGTGCCGGGACACTTGTCGATGCCGTCGTGCACGCCGTCCCCGTCCGAGTCGGGAGGACAGCCCTTGTCGTCCACGGCCACGCCGACAGGGGTGTCGGGGCACTGATCTAGGCCGTCGAGCACCTTGTCGCTGTCTTGGTCGTGGGGACACCCCGTCGCGTCCACCGTCGCGCCATGAGGCGTGTCGGGGCACCCGTCGATGCCGTTGAAGACGCCGTCCGTATCGGCATCACTGGGGCAGCCCTTCTTGTCGACCGTGGCCCCGGTGGGCGTATCGGGACAGGCGTCGCGCTTGTCGCCTACCCGATCGTGGTCCGAGTCCAATGCGGGCTTCGCGTCGGCCTGGAAAAAGGCCAACCCGACGGTGCCGACCATGTGGGTCGCCGACACGGCGCCCGTCCCGAACTTCGTGTCGGGTGTGTAGATGCCGCGGCCCTCGAACCGCAAAGCCACGTGATCGCTGAAGAACAAGCGGATGCCGGCGCCGCCATGGACGCCGCCGTCCGTGAAGTGGTACGGGTTCGTGTTGCCGAAGTCGAGCAGCGAGTAGCCGCCCAGGACGTAGAACGAGAGACGGTCCCGGTTCATGACGTTGAAAACGAGACTGCCGCCGCCAATCACGGGCTCGAGCTCCGTGGAAGGCGGGATGTTGTGCGGCGGTTGGAAGAGCGCCTCGACCTCGAGGCTGACCGCGGGGCCGAGCGCGAACGCGAACCGCACGCCGCCCCCGATCTTGTCCTCGAGGCCGAAGCCCTTGTCGTACTTGGTGAAGGCGCCGAACAGGCCGACCTCGTACCGGCGTTCGTACTGGGCCGAGAGCGTCGAGGAGCCCAGCACGACCGCCAGTCCAACCGCCGCGAGTGTCCGCACGGAATCCCCTTTACTGAACGATCTGGCGCAGCTCGACGCGGCGATTCTGCGCCCGTCCCGCGGCCGAAGTGTTTGGAGCGATGGGCACCGTTGGGCCATAGCCCTTCGCCACCATCCGGTTTGGCGCAACGCCCTTGCTCGCCAGATAGATCTGCACCGCTTCCGCCCGCGACTGCGACAGCCGCTGGTTCGTCGCCGCGGATCCGGTGTTGTCGGTGTGTCCCGCGATCTCGATCCGAATGTCGAGGTTCGCGACCAGCGAAGCGGCCACGATATCGAGCACCGTGTACGACTCCGGCTTGAGCGCCGATTTCCCGACCTCGAACATCACGCCGCGCAGAATGACCGGCGTGCGCGCTTCCGTGAACAGGATCGGACAGCCCGCCGCGTCTACGCGCGTGCCCGCCGCCGTACCCGGGCACTTGTCCTTCGAGTCGTCCACGCCGTCGCCGTCGGTGTCCTTCGAGCGCTGGCATCCGGCGCTGTCGACTTCCATGCCCACCGGAGTTCCGGGGCACCTATCGATCCCGTCGAACACCCCGTCCTTGTCGCCGTCGCTCGGGCACCCCGAGGCATCAACGGTCGCTCCCGCGGGTGTGTTGGGACATTGGTCAATCCCGTCGGCGACCGCGTCGCCGTCGGCGTCGGTGGGGCAGCCCCTGGCGTCCACGCGGGCTCCCGTCGGCGTGCCGGTGCACTGGTCGATCCCGTCGAACACGCCGTCGGCGTCACTGTCGGTGGGGCAACCTTTGGCGTCCACCTGCGCGCCATCGACCGTGTTGGGACAGGCGTCGAGCCCGTTGTAGACCTTGTCGCGGTCGGAGTCGGTCGGGCATCCCTGCGCATCCACAACTGCGCCCGTCGGCGTCCCCGGGCAGGTGTCGCGCCGGTCTGCTACGCCGTCCTTATCGAGGTCCTGGAACCCGCCGGACGTGAAGATCGACAGACCGACCGACCCGACGATGTGCCCTGCCCATTTACCGCCGCCCACGAACCCCGTCGTGGGCGCGTAGATCCCCCGAGCTTCGAGGCGGAGCGCCACCTGATCGCCGAGGAAGATCCGGTCGCCGATGGCACCGTGCACGGCGTGGTCGCTGAAGCGGTAGGGAGCGGCCTTTTCGAAATCGAGGTGCGAGTAGCCGCCGAGGAGGTAGAAGATGTTGCGCTCGGCGCCGAAGTTCAGCACGAGGCTGGAACTGAAATCCGTCAGAGTCGCGGTCGCGGAGCCGGTCGCCGCGCTGGGCGACTGATACCCGACACCGACCTCGAGGCCGATGACTGGGCCGAAGAAGTACCCGACGCGTCCGCCGAAACCGATCTGGTTGTCGAGGTTGAATGCCCGGTCGTACCGGGTAAACGATCCGAAGGGCCCGATCTCGAACTGGTGCGCCCGCTGGGCGGCCAGGGGGAGGGTCAGAAGGGCGGCGATCGCGACCAGCACCAGCGTCATTCGTGCGCGCATGGGCGTAGGCTCCTCAAGGTGACGGGCTGACGACTGCCTCACCATAATAGTCTGTCTCTCCATCAGAAACCCCAGGAACACCCTCGGCGCAGGCCCGTGGCCAGGTCGATGCCCCCGAGCACCAGCCCCCGGGGCGTGCCGTCGACCTCCCGCCAGGTCACTCCTACGGGACCGACCAACGTCCCGGCGCTCACCGCGCCGCACGTCTGCTGCCAGATCTGGGACCCGACCGGGCCCGTGAACGTACCCAGCGAGTCGCCGACAACAGACGCCGCGATGGTCTCAGCCGCGTTGATCCCGGCACTGGCGTACATCCCGCCGACCGCCAGCACGGCGTTTCCCACGTCGAGCAGGGCGAACTGCGAGCGCCCCTCGGGCAGCATGGTGGGGGCGGACCCCCAAGGGCCGGTGAAGAATCCCGATACGAGGCTCAGGGATGCCGTGTCGCTCGTCACCAGGCGCTGGGGCGCGGCGTCGAGGCCGCCGCCCGGCGGCACGCTGTCGGCGACCCCTCCGATCGCGACGACGCGGCGATCGCGGACGATGCCGCCCCCATACGCACGCGGCCCCGGCAGGGACGGCTGCTGGTACCAGCCGTCGATGTGTCCATCCACGCCGATCCGGCCGACGTACACGGCCTGCTGCGGCCGGCCCTGCTCGTCGGTACCGCCGATCACGTAGATGCGCCCGCGGCGCACGACGGCGATGGCCCCGGCGATCGGCGTGGGGAGCGGCTCTAAAAAGATGAAGCGGCGAGACACGCTATCAGCGCTGACGTCGGCCCCCAGCACCGTGGCCTGAGCGCGACCGGCCGTGTCGATGCCCCCGATGACGTACAAGGCACTCCCGGGCAGGCGTGAGTTGTACCGCGTCGCCACCGCGGCGGCGGCGAACGCCCGCGGCACGGGCAGCACGTGACTGCGCGTCGCGTCGCTGGTGTCGCGCTGGCGGACCCACGGGCCAATGCTCCCGTTTGCTCCGGCGATGCTGCGCGTGACATAGACCCCGGAGTCCGCCAGCATGCGAATCCCGCCGCCCGTGTCGAGGGGCTCGGCGCCACCGGCGGCGTAGATGGTCGCTCGCAGTGCGCTGCCCTCCGGGAACTCCGCAGCCGCCAGCGCGACGCCCACGGGCGCGCGGGGGAATGCCGCCCGGCCTTGCCATGTGAGCGTGGCGGGATTGAACGCGGGCGCGGGAAGGACGTGCACGGTGGTGGTGAGCTGCATGCCCGCCCCCGTGGTCACGGTCAGAGTCCCCGACGCCGCGGAGTCGGGGACCGTCGTGGCGATCGAAAGGGCGGACCACTGCGAGTCCGGAAGTGCGGCGCTCGTCTCGCCGCCGCCGACGCGGGTGAAACGCACCGTACCCGAACCGCGCACGGCGCCGAAGCCGAATCCTTCGAGCACGACCTGTTGACCGCGGGTGAGTATCGGCTCGATGGCGCCGTCGACGTAGTCGATTCGGGCCGTCGCGAAGACCGGCGCTGACGAGTCGCCGCCGCAGCCGAGCAGGATGGCGGCGGCGACGGGCCACAGCCTAGCGGTGGCCGTTCTCCCCACGCATGAACCGGAGAGCCTGCGATAGTTTGTCGGCGAGGGCCGACAACTCGTTGGCGCCATGGGCGAGGTCCTCGATTGCGCGCAGCTGCTCCGACGCGGCGGCGGCGACGGCTTCGGCTTCCTGAGTCGACGTCTGGGCAGCGGTGCGGGCCTGGCCGAGCGTTTGCGTGATTCGCGCGGCGAGCTCGGCGCTCTGGCGACCCACTTCAGCGACGCGCTTGCCCGCGCGCGCCGTTTCCGCCGCGGCTTCCGCGATGCGGTCGAGGTCTTTTACCCAGTCCGCGGAGTTTTGTACCACCTCGCCGAGGTCGCCGCGGATCCGCTCGAGCAGTTGCGCCGCGCGATCGAGAGCGCGCCGCGTGTCCTGCACCGACTTCCCGACGTTGCGCGCCTCGCGTCCACTTTCCTCGGCCAGCTTGTGCACTTCGTCAGCGACGACGGCGAAGCCGCGGCCGTGCACGCCGGCGCGCGCGGCTTCGATCGTCGCGTTGAGCGCGAGCAGGTTCGTCTGGTTCGCCACGAAGCCGATCGTCTCGGAGAACTTTTCCACCTTGGTGGCGACGTCGCGCAGCCGTCGCACTTCCTCGGCGCTCTCCTCGGTGGTGGCCCCGAGGTCGGTCAGCTGGCGCACGGCGTTCTGCGTGCCGGTGCGCACCTTCTCGGCGGTCTTCTCCATCTGCGAGCCGGCATCGCGCGTCCGATCGCCCGCGGTCGCCAGCTCGCCCGCGCTTTCCTTCAACTGTTGAGCTTCGCCCGCGGCCGTCGTCACGAGCGTCGCGGCCTGCGCGGCGCCGTCGCTGGCGCGCTGCGCCGACGCCGCGACCTCCTGACTCGAGGCGTGGATCTCTTGAGCCGTGGCCGTCAGCGTCTGCACGTACTGCGTCGTCTGGTCGGACGCACCGGTTACGGGACGCAGCGAGCCCTCGATGGCGATCATCAGGGCGAGCTGCGGGGCGAGCAGCTCGAGCAGCTCCCCGTCGGAGTTGCGGTACATCGTCGGATCGGAGTGTCGCACGCTCCACAGACCCACGAGCTGGCCCGCGTGATACAACGGCACGAGCATCTCGGCGCCGGGCGTCTCGCCTCCCGGTAGAACGACCTGGTCCTTGGCGAGGCCATGTGCCACCACCGCCCGGCGCAGGCGCACCGCTTCGCCGGTGAGCCCGGCGTCAGCGTCGAAGCGGAATGCCGTGCCGGTCTGTGATGCCGTGTCGGCCAGGAGCTCCATCTGACGCTCACGCGCGTCGTAGCGCGCGAACCCCATCTGTTCCCAGGGGACGAGCTGACGCGTCAACTGTTGCACCTGCGAACAG
>Ga0193710_1000024_pt1 | contig 13316 bp, 23 predicted proteins | sample H3m1metaG_FD_144923 | JGI IMG/M metagenome (GOLD analysis project Ga0193710, IMG submission 144923) | Soil microbial communities from a riparian zone of the East river system, Colorado, United States - H3m1 | ecosystem: Environmental > Terrestrial > Soil > Riparian zone | place: USA: East River... | reverse complement strand
GACGACGATGACGATGGCGAGCGCGCTATGCCCCGCTATACCAAAAATGACAAGCCGCAAGAAGAGCAGGCCCCTGTTATTTCAAGATCACAAGCCTACGAGCTAGGACAGATCATCGATTCTTGCGACCAAGAATATAAGACGCAGCTATGGGCTAGCTTACAGAAGGCCCCTTTCTCAATCTCTTCACTAGACAAGATGCCAATCGCTCTATACGACCGCGTTAAAACAGCGGCGATCAAGAAGCGAGATGAACATAAAGCGTCTAAGGTTGAAGAGCTTGAGGTGGCGCATGCTTAACATATGCGAAATATATGACGCATTTTTGCAAGAGGGGGAGCCCAACGGGCTCTCCTCCTTGCAGGATCTATGGAATAAAATAATCGAAGAACGCATCAAAGAAGAGGCAGAACATGAGTTGTTTAGTACAAAATAGCGAAGAGTGGTTGGAATGGCGCCGTGGTAAAATAGGCGCTTCGGATGCCCCCGTGATAATGGGCGTCTCGCCTTGGCAAACGGCATATGATCTATGGTGTCAGAAGCTGTCACTTACCACGCCAAGACAAATAAATAGCGCTATGCAGCGTGGCCACGATTTAGAAGAAAAGGCCCGTGCGGTATACGAGCAGAAGACTGGCCTTTTTGTTCTGCCTCAAGTCCGCGAGCACTTCAATATCGAGTTTATGATCGCCAGCTTGGATGGCATAACGATCGACGGCAAGCATGCGGTCGAGATCAAGTGTGCAGGTAAAGAAGATCACAAGAAGGCGGTTGAAGGCGAAGTTCCCGAAAAGTACTACCCCCAGCTTCAACACCAGATCGAGGTGTGCAACCTAAAAGAGATCGATTATTTTTCCTTCGACGGAGAAGATGGCGTCATCGTTAAAGTGCCAAGAAATAGCGTATACATCACTAACCTTAAGCAACTTGAGCGCGAGTTCTGGGAGAACATGCAGAACCTGATGCCGCCCGTTATGACGGAACGCGATTACGTTCAGCGCAACGATGAACTGTGGATGCAAGCGGCTAACGAATGGATGGCGATCCGCAAGCAGGCCAGCGACTTAGAAGACCGCGAACAAGAGCTAAAGGCCGTCTTGATCTCGATGTCACAAGGTAGAAATTCTTGTGGTGGAGGGGTTAAGGTGTCCAAGGTGGTAAAAAAAGGTAGTATAGACTACTCTAAGTTGCCTTCAGACATAGATTTGGAGCAGTTTAGAAAACCAAACATCTCATACTGGCGTTTAACGCATTAACATGGAGGTTAATATGGAATGGGGACAAGTATGGACTATAGTGGGGTGCATTGGGGCGATGATCGCTCCCATGTTCGCCTTAATGCTCTATATGTTCAACAAATTAGATAGCGATATCAAAGTGATCGCGGCATCTACTTCAGCAGCTAGTGCGGCATCTAATGCAAGAATCGATAAGCTATATCAAATGTTCGTCGATCTTCTGAAAGAACGGAAATAAAATAGCGCGCGGCTAAACATGGAGAAAAAGCCGCGCGCATTTATATTATATGAGGCTGGCGATATTAGTTAGCTTATGCCCTGGCAATATAATCAAATGCTCGGGGCATCCATTCTCGTCAAAACTTTCTGGCTTCATATACCACTGATAGTGATCGGGAACTGCCCTGAATCTATAACAAGAATCTTTTTTAGGACAATCTTTTTCTTGGCACATCGCTACATCAGCCATCGTTCTTCATCTTCAGTAAAATTTCATATTGTATTTTTAACTGCGACTCAAGAAGGTTGTTCTTGAGTCCGCAGATAAAGGATTTAGCGATCGGATCGCCATCTTTTTCTACTATCCCAGCCACATGGTCAACAAATGACTTATGGCAGCTGCAACACCAAGATCCCGTGTCTTGCAATTCTTGTGCCATCTCAATCGCCGTTTTCATTCCTAGCCGCTCCCATAATCAGTTTTTCAATCTCTTTGTTTATGTACCAAGCGGCCTTCATTAAATCTTCTTGCGTGTCGCCTTTTTTACCAGCTCTCAATATATATTTAACTGCATTACCAAGACAGAAATTAAGATCAAATGCCTCGATGACCTCAATTACTTCTAGCCCAACTCCTTGATAATGAGCAGGATGATTCACACTAGACATCTTAGTCGCACCTTCTCATTTTGAACGTAAAAGGATTTGTCTTTTTTTTTCCGCCTCACTAGCATCGCGCAAAATATCATCGACCAATAAGTCCTTCATCTCACGTTGAATACGCGGTGGCATAGCGTTAAAAGAGCCAGTAGTGGGATTATAATTGCCATCTTGTGCATGGGGCCACCAGAATCCCTCATCCTTCAAAGTAATATCGAATGCATCCATCCGCTGTAGTAATTCGGGCCTTACATCGCGAAGGCGCTCATATATCATGTTAAACGTAAAAGGACTAGGCGTTGATCTTCCGTCGCAGTAGCGCCTCGCAAAATGGATTAGATCAATCAGGTCTTCTTCTTCAATCTCGATCATGTATCCCTCTTCAGTTTCTCTTGTATTGCTTCTAAGATCCATCCGTTTTTAGTAAGGCCAATGCGTTCATACAAGATGTCGTCTATCTTGGCCACAATATCCGTCGGTACTCGAAGGCAAAAAAAAGACCATTCTCTTTTACTTTTCTTCTCTGGTGCTGGTGTTGACATGAATTTCCTATGATTATTATATATTTAATATATGGATGTCATATATTTTATGTCAAATCAGGCTCAAAAGGGTCGTCGTTTCTCGTGATGGAATATTCCAAACCGTTCTCGCTCATGAACTTGGCATACCTCTTGACTATAACATCGCAGTAGGCAGGCGATAGTTCAATGCCGAAGCACCGACGTCCCAACTTTTCTGCTGCGATTAGAGTAGTGCCTGATCCAAGGAAGGGATCGAAGACAACATCACTTTCCTTTGAGCTGTTTTTGATCAGATATTCGACGATTGCGACTGGCTTCATAGTCGGATGCTCTTCCGACCTGCTGGGTTTGTCATATTCTAATATGGTGGTCTGCTTCCTGTCGGAATACCAATTGTGCGCTTTGCCCTCTTTCCAGCCATAGAGTATAGGCTCATGCTGCCATTGATAGTCATTGCGCCCCATCACCATGCAGTTTTTTTTCCATATCAGGCACTCTGATAGCTTAAACCCAGCTTCCTTAAATGCTTTTCGGAAATTCAATCCCTCGGAATCGGCATGGAACACGTATATTGATCCGCCAGCTTCCAAGTGCTCAAACATTCCTTTATATGCGTCTAAAATAAACTGAAAGAAATTGCCATCTTCCATTGAATCGTTTTGTATAGTTAATGCTTTTTTTGTTTTACCTACATAAGCCACATTATAAGGCGGATCAGTTACTATGAGGTCAGCTAATTCATTTTCGAATAACTTTTTATGATTTATTGTTTCTGTTGAAGAACCGCAAATCAATCGGTGCTGGCCAAGTGTATAGAGGTCGCCTGCTTTAGTGACCGCATCCTCTTCTTTAGGAGGATCAATGTCTGCATCATCACCGTCTCCATCAGACAAACCTTGATTGAGATCGAGGCCCAATTCTTCAGCACTGAAACCCCATTCGAGCAGGTCGTCCATATCCCATTCGAGCAGGTCGTCCATATCCCATTCGTTCGCCAAGCAGTCCCAATCCCATTCGCCTGTATTTTTATTGAGGCGGATATTGAGTTCATCGACTTGATCGGATGTAAGCGGATCTTTCGGAATCCAGCAATCGATCTCCTTGTACCCGAGATCCTTAAGAACCTTAAGACGTTGATGGCCACCGATGATCGTGCCATCGATATTGCAGATCGGCTTCTCGGCGATGCCGAATTTGGTAAGGGAATCGGTCAGGTTTTTATGCTGCTCTTTTGATAAAGTGCGCGGGTTTTTAGGGTGCTCTTTCAGATCCTTGATCTTGAACTTCTTGATCGTCCACTCCATCTTTGTAACATCCTTCCGCACAGCGGTAAACTATTTCATGAACCCAACATTCATTCAACTCGCTCCATGTCTTTTTCCCAGTCATATATGGTCTTTTCTTATGAAGGAGACAACAATTAAACCACCGTTGGATCTCTGGTGGGAGCGGACTTATTGTCGTTAGCCTGTTTGAGTTCTTGCTCATCTATCATACCCATAATTTCTTGTATCATGGTTGATCGCATTCTATCATCAATGCCATACCACAATCTGTGTTCCCATAGGACGAATACGGTGTCCAGAACCTGTCGAATTGTATCTCTGTCCATTATTTAACAAAATCTTTGTGTGATGTCATCTCAAGGATGGCAGCTCTGAGTTTATCGAACACTTGATCCATATTTTCTTTAGATGCGTAACAATGTCTGGCAATTACGCCTACAGTTGAAGCCAATATAAAATCTTTTATATCATTAATATCCATGTCACATTTTTCAGCCGCTTCTAAAAATAATGGCATGAATTTATCAAATTTATCATTGTGTACGTTTTCCACCCTAGTCTCCCTTTTCTAGTTCAATTTGTTTGTTAAAAAAACAGTCCGAGCAGCGTGCTATAAAAGCATCTGTTCCTATAATGCCCGAAGTGGCTGGCTTGCCACATATGCACATGATTTGTTGGCCATTGGCATCACAAAATTTGGCATTGCTCTCATCCAACCACCTAATTGGCATACCACATCCGAACTCGGCCACGTATTCGCCTTCTTTCATACATAACCTTTAATTTTCTGATTTTAGATATGCGCCCCTTACTGGAGACGTGGAAAATGATATACATTCGGATAGATAAACAGGATCTGGCAATACATATTCCATCGCCTCTATAGCAAAATAATTAGGCAGCCGTTTCCCATTAATGGTTTCGTGTTTCCGATATTCCAAACATAAATCCATCAACTCGGGACATTTTTCTTTGCATACTTCTTCGAAGTGACTTTCTAAAAATGTTGATGCTTGCCAAGCGAATATCATCTGTGCTTTTTCGTCATCTCGCCAATTCTTATTCCTTCGTTCTAATAAAGTGATGGTGTCGTAAAGAGTCAAAATAGTAGGTTCATCAGAAATTTGTACGGTAGCTGCGGAATTTATCAGCATATCCCTAATTAATTGATCTTCCTGTTCTCTCATCTTAGTCCACCTTGTCGTATCTTCTGAATCGCATAGTGTTGCCTATCATGGATAGAATCTGCTCTTTTACGTTCAAGTCTTTTAAATATTGATTGGTCAACTCGATTAGGCAATTCAAATCGGTAGAAAGGCATTCTAGTTTTGACACCTTTCTCATCTTTGATTTGCCCTTCTTTATCCTTCGCCCGCCCATACAACTCCATCAGTCTTGCGTGATCTTCTAGTAATTTTTCTACTCGTTTTGGAAATTTCCTAAACTTTCTGTTGACGATTTTTAATAATAAATAATTTGCAATCTTGAGGATATATTCGGCGTCGTGCCTGAACATCGGAATTGACAGCAGATTAGGATCAATCAGATTAGCAATATCAGGAGCGCAAACTGTTGAAGTTATCATTCATTCCCTCTCAATTTTAGCCATGCATCAATATATTTTTCCGCTTCGATCGGCAATTGATGATACGAAAACCAGTGGATATGGCCATTGGAAATTTTTATTCCAAACTTGACGTCGTCGCCATCAGCCTTGAGATATTCAAGCTGCGGATATAGTCTCTTTACTTCATTAAAAAGCTCACTCTCATCATGCAGGATCGACATGATCGCACTCCTTCGCCTATTAAGTTCCAACCGCAATTCAAACAGTCTTTTTGTTTGTGCTTTATTTAATCCGAGCATGGTTTTTTCTTGAACTCAACATCAAAACTTTTCTCTAATATATCGATGATAGTTTTTGCCACACCGTATTGAGTTAGAAGTGGATAATCATCGAGATTGAAACGGACACCTTCTGGCGTCAACTTCATTATCCAATTTCCGTCGCCGACTGAAAAACAAATTTCCCTTGGCGCAGGTATAGGATTTTCTATTCTAATTTCCATAAAATAATCCTTAAATGTCTGATAATATACGTTATGTTGCTCGGCTCCATACCCCACAAGAGGCATCAAACCCTTTTGTCTTTACAAAGATCCGTGATGCCCCTACACCATATCTTGAACGGTGTGAGTCTTTTCCATTTTTCTTAACAATTCTCATCAGATCTTAATGTTCCAGATATTCTTTTACAATCGGATCTTTGATATTATTTTCTCTAATCACCCGATCGATATCGCCATCACGACATAAAATATGACCGATTGGAAAACCGAGGCCACACTTGTTGCTTTTGCTAGCTACGATCATCCATTTTTGCATTTCGCCTTTCTCATCAGTCGGCACGTCATGATCGCAGACTACCAACACATCCATAGAAATTCCATCCTGCCGATTCATGTCGTAATCAAATTGCATGCAGGCAGGACATAAGATAGTGGGATCTTTAGCTGTCATAGTTTAAAACCAGTTATTTTGTTCCATGGGATTTGACAATCGAAGCACTTTTTGTGCACGTTCATCATCAGAAAGTCCGCATTTTCCAGCGGCTTCTTGCACTTAGGACAGATTGGATCTTGTTTGATGGGTTTTGGCTTATGTTTCATGGCATCCTGCCATATATCAAGATAATGAAGAATGTGATGACCATTAGCAGTCCAACGATCATCCCATCTATGAATTGTTCGGGCACCTGCATGGTATTTCCTTATAAAATGCCACATGTTGGAGTTGCACCAACGTCTCCTACTGGCCGCAGTTTTCGGCGCTATGTCTACTTAGCTAATGTGGCAAACTACCTGCATAGCAACATGTTGGAATTGCACCAACGACCTCTACTAACTGGATGAGATATCTAGAATCAGTGCCAGTCTTCGCGCTCTATCTGCTGAGCTAATGTTGCAAACTGCCTGCCGTGGAGCGACCAGGCGCAGGCGACCTAATAGCAGTTCGGAATGCTGATCGAGCTAAGCATAAATCAGCAAACTAACGGTATGACGCTATCACGAGTACCGAGCCGTTAACGGTGAGGCCATACACGTTCCGCGCTAGGAATTCTTATCAATTAACTGCATTGATTTTGTGAAAAATATTGGCTCTCCACACTTCTTACACGAAACCAATATGCTTCCAACAGGGGCATTTTGTATGTCAACCGTGTCATAATCGTCTCCATGAAAGCTGAACCAGTATCTCCACCCACCCAGCCCATTTTCATTGGTGTACTGTTTATTTAGCTGCAAGTGGGTGACCAGCCAAGCCACGTCTGTTTCGGTTTGAATGGACTTGGCTGCTATAAATGCTTTAGCAAACTGGTCAAGGATCTCTCGCTCTTGACCAGTGATCTCTCTAATAGCTTTTTCCAACAAAACGTCTGTCATCACAATTGCTCGCATTCAATTATTCGGTCATTATTCGGCCAAATTGACCGTATTAATAGCGAAGGGTGGGATTTGCGCCCACAATCCTACCCAAGCGAACCCAGATATGCTTTACTAGTTAAGCTACAATCGCACATTTTATTTTTCTTTCTTTTCGGCCTTCTCTTTTTTCATCTTGGCAGGCTTTTTTGTGAGAGCCTTTTTCAGCTTCACATCATCCTTCATCTGCTTCTTGAATTCTTTGGTATCTTCCTTCAAGTGAGTCAGAACCTTTTTCTTTTGGTCGCCCTTCATGATTGATCCTCTTATTCGTTCATCGCATACCTGAGCCAGTTCTCTCGCTGTCTCATAACATCAAAATGCCTCTTGGCTATCTTATAGCACTTCCTGCATAAGACTATCGCCTTATCGGGATCATCTTTCGGATAGTCTTTCTTGAATTTTTCTAACAAAGAGTCACGATCAAACGGCTCTTCATATACCTTATGGCACTTGGCGCAGGTAAACGACAGCATACTAGCTATTGCTTCACTTCATATTCGCCATCACCACAAGGGCATTCTTGTCTATGCATCGTGTATTGTATTTTGCCTCGGCAGTATCCTGTCACGGTAAAATACAAGTGCCCATCTTGCTCAAAATACTCTTTCTTGTAGTCTTTATCGCAAGCGAATGTTGGGACTGCGCAAAGTAACATCAATCCAAGTAATACTGCCTTCATAGGTATCCTCCAGTTATGGTTGTAACAATATATATTTTACATATATTTTTCAATCTTTCTGGTGGCCTATACAGGCGACATTACAAAGGCTTCGGCCTCTCGTGCTATCCTATTTTTATAATCAGGCTGCGCCAAGATCATATCCACAAGGTCAGCATCGCTTTTAGGTATGGCAAGATCCCGATCTTTTAGCTTGGGCTCCCACTCTTTTTTCATCCTAAGAAGGCACTGCTCATATTTATGATCTATCACCCATTTGATTCGACGTTTCATATCGGACTCAAAATCGGCCTCTATATCATTCATGATGGCATTTTTTTGATGTTCTTCAATTGTGAAAAGAACTTCGTCATCGACAGATATTTTCATATTTCTCCTAACAGGTTAAAGCTGCTGAAAATGTTGAGTTAGTGGCTATCACGTCGATGACCTTAGTGCTTCCTGTAACGGTTACCTGTACAATTGCAGTATCGCCAACGTCCATATCTATTAAAACAGCACCAGAAACTCGGTAACGATTTGTAGACGTCTGGACAGCACCATAATTTGCTCCCATAAAGGCAACGCTGCGATTAGATGTGACAAGATTAGCATTACCGCCAGTATGGCCTACTAAAATACCACCAATTTCTAGGGTTGTATTTATCTGATATCTGCCTGTGATAGGTGCAGTGAATGTGCTAGTACCATCAAAATCAGCATTTTGATCGAAAATCTCATTCGCAAAGATGATTGTATAAACGGTGCTGTCTCCTGTTACATCCGTTTGATCGCTGGCAACAGCTAGGAAAGCAGGCTGAAGTGGCTTAGTAATCTCACCTGCGGCTGAAATTATCTCTGCTGATGCTCCAGCTGTTACCAGGGCCATATTGTTGGTACCAACTCGATAAATTCCAGTATCAGTATCAGCAGAAAAAGTAATTGCTGGAGTGCCAACGGCACCATCATTGAATTTGCTAGTGCCAAAAATATTTGATCTTGCTGTCTGAGTCGTAACTGTCATGGCCGACGTTGTGCCATAAAAATGAATGGCATCATAAATTATTGTACCAGCGCCAGTTATAGTTGAAACATTAGAGCTGCCAACCGAAATATTGGAACATGTGATCGTTGCAGTGGTGGTAAAAGCTGTCGCACTTCCAGGCAAAAAGTCTACAAATGTCAAAGTACTGACACCAGATCCGCCATGAGTAAGACAAATTGTGCTAATATTCGTAGTGGACATGAGTGTATGTCTACAATCTATACTACCTGTTCCAGATGTTGTAATAGTATGATATACTTCACTATAGTATATTACTAAACCGCCAGCTGATATTGTACTTGCTGTTGTTGAAATACCTGTATTATTTAGAACACAATTACTAAACCGCATTGCGCCAGCTGAAGTACTGATAAAAGTCGCAATTCCAGTGGTTGCCAGATTGAGTTGGCAATTCCTAAACCCTATAACAGACGATGCATTTGAAGAAGAAAAAGACAGGATACTGGCGTTTGTTCCGTTGAAAAGGCAGTCATAAAAAATCGGGACTGTAGCAGCAGATCCCGAAATGTCTAAACAAAAATCTCCATTGGTTTGAAATGTTATGTTTTGACACCAAAATATCCCTGCAGTTGTGGCGGTGCACTTTCCAACGATCGTTACGTTAACAGGATCCCATCCGACCAGAGCTACCCCTGCTTTTAATGTCAGGTTCTCTGTGTATGTCCCATCCTTAATGGCAATTGTATCGCCAGAAGATGCAGATGTAAGAGCAGACGCAATTGTTGTATGTGTGCCTAGCCCAGCAGTAGCACTAACAATCCATTTGGCTGTAGCAAATTTGTTGTCACCAGTTGTAAATGGCATAGCCGATCCTTATGTTATATTCCATCCACCAACTGGATTATTTGCAGCGATCCAAGCTGTACCTGTGGATCTGTAGACTAGTTCGATGGCATCGCCGCGTTGCGTATTGATACAAGTTCCACCTGCGGCTGATACTGTTGTTCCAATACGGATTACTTGGGAGCCTGCGGCTTGTATGGTAAGGAGATTCGTAGTATCGACGACATACCGCACTATATCCCCTTGGGCAGGAGATGCTGGCAAAGTTGAGGTTGTAGTCGTCGTGGCGAAATAACCGTTACCAGAGGCCGCTGTGACGCTTCCTGATACATCAGTCCAAGCGGTCGCTACCGAGTTGGTTGTGCCAAGCTGGCCTGAAGTATTGATATTGACTAAAGGCCCTGTAACGGTAACACCACTTATACCCTGAATAAAGGCGGATGTCTGTGTGCCGTTTGTCCCTATTCGGATACGAGCGTTATCGCCTAGAGTCCCTGCATTGCCTAGGATAATATTGTTGCTGTCGTTTGTCGTTAAATTAACGCCAGCTTGATATCCAATTGCAATATTATTTGCACCCGTCACTATCTGCTGAAGTGCCTGTCTGCCGATAGCCACGTTTTGGCTAGTAGTGGTTACGCTCTGTAATGCGATAACGCCCACAGCAACGTTGTAATTTCCGCTATTACAGGCCGCTAGAGCGCTAGATCCAAAAGCCATATTGGAATCGCCAGAGGTCAAGCTAGATAGGGCTAAACGGCCTATAGCAGCGTTGTTGGCTCCGCTCATACCTGCTTTACCTGCACCGCTTCCGATCATGGTATTGCTCAAGCCGTCTGTAACGGTAAATGTGCTGTCGGTTCCCAAATTAGCGAAAAGTACGCTAGAGCCTGCGCCAAGAGCAGCATTATTGGCATAAATACGGACTGTTGTGCCAGTGATGGAGCCTGTGTCACCGTTAATTGTAGCGATGCGAGCGACTGTTGTCCAAGTAGGCGGATTGTTTATTGTTGCTGTAAGAAGCTGTCCTGTAGTACCGTTTGCAAGTAGAGAAGGAATGCCAGTTGTACCAGTAATTAAGACGCCATTATTAGCAGTGGTTATTTGTCCGACGACATCATTAGCTGAGGAATATAAAATACGGTTAATCGTGGTCGTGCTAGGATAGGTGGCTGTGCTAAAAGCTGGATCCAAACTAGATCCTGCGCTCTGCAAAACTTGCCCTGCTGTAGCTGTAGGCCCTACTTTTGTAATAGTAGCAGTTCCTGCACCAACTAATACAGCATGATTGGTAAGGCCAGTTAATTGAATGGTCTCTGTGCTGCCAGAGCCGCTTGTTGTAATGCTGCCCGTTCCCACAACGTTGATATTTCCTGCTGTAGGACTAACTACAACTGTATCATTGCCCGTGATCGTGCTTAAAACGCCTGTTCCTGAAGTAGAGACAAATCCGTTAGCACCCATGGTAAATTGGGTAGAATTGAAATGTGCTACGCCTGATTTTGTTCCGTCTGCCGCTGCCGCTGAAGTAGCATATTGCACCTCGACGTTATAAGCGTTAGCTGCCCTTGATCGTGTTTCCATAACGACAGAGTGATTCGCTACAACAGCGCCATTAACCGTCACTACACCAGCCGCTGTGGGTACTACTGGATCGGTTCCTGGAGCCGTGTTAGCCTCCACATTAAACGAAGTAGATGCGATACCGCCCCCATTCAACTGGACAAATCCGTTTGCATCGACATCAAATGCCGTTGAGTCAAAGTTAGCCAGACCAACCTTTGTTGCGTCGGTAGCAGCAAGGGCTTGGGATTTTTGAACATTAACTGTTAACGTCGCAGTCCCAATAACACCTGTAGTTGTTACTGGAGACGTTCCAGCCGCTGTTGAAGAGCCGAATATATTCCAATTATCACCAACAGGAGCTAGGACAACTAAATCGTTACCTGTAATTGTTTTTGGGCCGCCTATAGCAGCTTGAAGGGATAATGAGTTTGAACCAGGGGTGAACGTGATCGAACCATCCGAACTGGTTAGAGTTGCAAATGCAGGATCCAACGTGGAAGATGCTATAAAAACTTGCCCATCCGTCCCAGCGGCTGTTTGTACAACGGGATTTACCCCATTGCCAATCAGAACACCGCGATCTGTTAGCGTAGTCTGCCCTGTTCCGCCTTGCGGCACCGTGATCGGGGTTTCTAAACTAATGGTGACGGTATTACCAGGGCCATTTCCATCGACATCGATGCCAGCGCCACCTACAAAATTGATATTCCCTGTTCCGTCAGGCAAAACAGGAGGTGCGCCATCATCGGTCGTGATAGAAATAACAGCCCCAATGGAGCCTGCTGTTTCACGATATTCTAGATCACCTGTCGTGGGATTTACTATGTAGGGCATGCTTACACATATGTATAGGTTAATCTATCATCCCAGACAAATTCATAATCCGTTGAGGATTTCGTGTCTGAATTCTCAGGCCAAAACTTGCCAGTCAATGAATTAGTGGCATCATAGGTGTGAAAGCTAATCTGCCACTTATTATCACTTTCCGCCGTTCCAGCTTTGGCTCGTCCAATGTAGATTGGATTCCCTGCAGCATCATTCTGACAGCGTATTTCCACCTCGGACTGATAGACGATATATTGTCGTCTATCAGCCTGGCCAAATGTGAAGGGGCGATTTGCCCCACCTTGAAAAGTAGTCATTTAAACCTCTATCTACTATTGGCTTAAACGATGTTCTGTCCGCACCACAGCGTGCCATTGTAAGTAAGAGTATAGGACTCATAAGCCGTATTTATAAGCTTAGTGCCAGCGCTAGTACCCCCTGCCGCAATGTTCTTACTATTCCCGTCTATGGTTACGTTATTACCAGCAGCTTGGCCCACGCCGTCATAGATAATGACTTGGCGTCCTGTTGCGGGAGAGGCAGGTAATGTGATCGTTAAGACACCGCCAGTCGAGTCGGTACTAATGAAATAGTCTGTTCCTAAAACCGCGTAAGGAGTAGCGGCAGAGGCTACACCCGTCACTTTTACCTTAACACCCGATGATAGGAGGATTCCGTTTGTACCAGCCGTTATGTTGACACCGCCCGCGGCGCTGTTTGCCGTTAGATTGACGGCATCGATAACGCTCTCGGTTGCCGAAATATTTACGGATGAACCTGTGGCAACGATATCAATATCCTCACCTGCAGCCGCTCCAGAAGCCAATATATCGATACCACCAGCTGTAGATACAATTGTGATACTATCTGGGGCACTTTCCGTGGCCGATATGTTCACAGAACTACCTGTAGCGACTATATCGATGTCTTCGCCTGCGGCTGCTCCCGAAGCTAAAATGTCGATACCACCAGCGGTAGAGACGATCGTGATACTATCGTTAGCACT
>Ga0193710_1000023_pt1 | contig 13470 bp, 14 predicted proteins | sample H3m1metaG_FD_144923 | JGI IMG/M metagenome (GOLD analysis project Ga0193710, IMG submission 144923) | Soil microbial communities from a riparian zone of the East river system, Colorado, United States - H3m1 | ecosystem: Environmental > Terrestrial > Soil > Riparian zone | place: USA: East River... | reverse complement strand
AAGTCGTGTTCGAGGTGATGAGCTGGAACGAGGGGTATTTCTCGTTCAACGAGGGGCCCATCTCCGAGGTCCCGACCGAGATCCTGGTGCGCATCCCGGTGGAGGCGCTCCTGATGGAAGGCGCGCGCCGCATCGACGAGTGGTCGCGCATCGAAGGGCGCATCCCGCACCTCGGCGTCGTCGCGTCGCTCGCGCCGCCGCCCCCCGACGGGGGCGGTGAGCTCGATCTCCTGCCGCCCGAGTGGGAAGTCCTGGCGTTGATCGACGACCGCCGCGACATCCGCGCCCTCGCCTCCGAGTTGGGGCGTTCGGATTTCGACGTCGCCAAGACGCTGTTTGGTCTCGAGAGCGCCGGCGTGATCGTGCTCGTCGATCCCGGGACCGCCAAACGGGGGCGTCCCAGCGCCGCCGGCGAAATCGCCGAGTTGGTCGCCAAGGCCGAACAGGCCCTCGAACGGCGCGACTTCGGCGCGGCGCGTGCCGCCGCCGAGCAGGCCGCGAGCACCCAGCCCCACGACCCGACGGTGCATCTGATACTCGGGCGGCTGCATCTGGCTTCGGGCGCGCCGCCCGCGGCGGTGGATGAGCTGCGCCGCGCGCTGCGGCTCGACCCGCTGCTCGCGCAAGCGCACCGCCAGCTTGGGTACGCACTCGTCGCGCTCGGCCGCTTCGGCGAAGCGATCGAGAGCTGGGACCAGTGGGAGCGGCTCGCGGGTCGCTCCGAAGAAGAGGTGGCGCACCTGCCCAACGTGCAGAAGGCGCGCGAGGCGGCGCGCGTGTTCCAGGGGATGACGGCGCATGGCTGAGGACGTGCGCGCCCTCTCCGCGCAGCTCGCCCAGGATCCGCAGAGCCTCGTGTTCCTGCGGCTCTCCGAGGCCCTGCGTCGTAAGGGTCAGCTCGACCAGGCGCTGCGCGTCGCGCTCAACGGTCTCGAGCGGCACCCGCATCTCGCCGACGCGCACGACCTGTACGCGCGCGTGCTGACCGACAAGCACGACTACGAACGCGCCTTCGACGAGTGGGACATGGCGCTGCGCATCGCGCCCAACCACACAGGCGCGCTGAAAGGGCTCGCGTTCCTGTATTTCAAGGTCGGGGACCTGCAGCAGGCCGAATCGCACCTCGAGCTCGCGCAGCGCATCGAACCCGACGACCCAAGCATCCAGCAGGCCGTGGCGATGGTGCGTGGCGGCGCCGCGCCGCCGCCGCCCAGCGCATCGGCGTCCCCGCCCGTCCCGACGCCGGCCGTCCACACCGAGGTGGAGGCCGCGCCTCTCCTCGATGAGTCCCGGGTGTTCGCCGGACTCGAGGGCGCGCAGGAGGGGCTCGTGCTGCTCGATGCCGCCGGGCGCGTCCTCGGCGGCGCGCTGCGGAACCCCGCCGGCGCCGACGTCACCGACGCGGTCGCGGCCTACCTCGCGGGTGTGTCCCAGGAGGCGGCGCGCACCGCCAAGTTGCTGGGACTGGGTGCGTGGACCGGGCTCTCCGCGGAGGGCAAACACGGCAACGTGCACGTGTCCCATCCGTCGAAGGACGCGCTCTTGCTCGTCGTCCGCGACCGCGGCGTGCCGCTCGGCCGTCTCGCGATTCTCGCCCAACGCGCGACGGCGATGGCGCGGCGTTGGCTGGAGAAGCAATGAACCACACCCTCGATCTCGTCACCCGGGTGCGCGGCGTGCGGGGCGCGATGCTCGTGTCGGCGGACGACGGGCTCGTCGTCGCCGAGCAGCTCATGGAGGGGATCAAGGGGAGCGCGGTGGCGGCGCTGGCCGCGAGCCTCGCGGGCCGTCTGCGCCGCGCCATGGAAGCGGCAGGGCTCGGGGCCAGTGTCTTCTGGCACCTGCAGGCCGATCAGGGCACGCTGCTGGTCGTGCCGGCGGCATCGGGGATGCTCGTCGTGGCCGTCGCGGAGCCGGACGTGAACATCGGACTGGTCCGGCTCGAGTTGCTCAGGGCCGGCGAGGCGATCGCATGACGGCGCGGGCAGTCGAGAACTGGACGCTCCAGCCCCTCACCGACTTCGTCAAAGAAGCCTCGGTGCGCCTGGTATTGCTGATGACCCCGGCCGGTCAGGTCCTCGCGCAGTCCGGGTTCTCGCGCGCCGTGGACGTGATGTCGGCGGCGGCGCTCGGCGCGGCGATCGTCGCGTCCACGGGCGAGCTCGCGAAACAGCTCCGGCAGCCGCCCTTCGCTGCCCTGAATCATCAAGGCCACCGGCACGGCATCTTCCTGTCGACGTTTCCGAGCGAGCGTGGGACGGTCGTCGTTCTGGCGGTCTACGATCTCGACGTTTCGTCTCTCGGGTTGGTTCAGTTATTCTATGAGCAACTGGCGGCGGACCTGAAGGCGGCGAGCCCCAAAGGCAGCGTGCCCAAGCAGGTGCTGGCGGCGGATTTCGAGCGCGAGTTGAGCGACAGCCTGAACACGCTGTTTGGGAGATAGCCCGTGTCCCTGGTGAACTTCACGACCCGCGAGATCACGTGCAAGATCGTCTACTACGGACCGGGACGGTCCGGCAAGACGACGAACTTGCACTACGTCTACGGGCGCGTGCCCGAGTCGCGCCGCGGCCGCATGGTTTCGCTCGCCACGCAGACCGACCGCACGCTGTTCTTCGACTTCCTGCCGATCGACCTGGGGCAGATCTCGGGATTCGCCACGCGATTCCAGCTCTACACCGTGCCGGGGCAGGTCTACTACAACGCGACGCGGCGTCTGGTGCTGCAAGGCGCGGACGGCGTGGTATTCGTCGGAGATAGCCAGGCGCGCCAGCTCGACGAGAACCTCGAAAGCCTCCAGAACCTGCAGAGCAACTTGCTGGAGCACGGCATCGACATCCGCACGGTGCCCGTCGTGATGCAGTACAACAAGCAGGACCTGCCGCGCGAGCTGATCCTGACGCCGGCGGAGCTGGACGACGCGCTCAACTTCCGGAGCGTGCCGAGTTTCCCGGCGGACGCGCTCCACGGCCAGGGCGTGTTCGAGACCCTCAAGTCCATTTCGGAGCTCGTGCTCAAGCGGCTGGCGGCCGGGAGCACGGCATGACCAGCACCCTCAACCCGAAGTTCACGTTCGAGACCTTCGTGGTCGGTGCGGCGAACCGCCTGGCGGTCACCGCCGGCCGCACCGTCGCCGAGAATCCGGGATCGGCGTACAACCCGCTCTTCATCTATAGCGGCTCGGGCCTGGGGAAGACGCACCTCCTGATGGCCATCGGCCACAGCGCCAAGCAGCTCGCGCCCCAGCTCAACATCGAGTACCTGACGCTGGATGAGTACGTCGAAGCGTTTCACGCGGCCATCGCGGCGGGGCAGGGAGACGCGTTCCGCCGTCGCTTCCAGAACGTGGACGCCCTGCTGGTGGACGACGTGCAGTTCCTGACGAACCGCAAGGAAATGCAGGCGGAGCTGCTGCGCCTCACCGAAGCGCTGCAGCAAGCTGGTCACCAGATCGTGCTGACGAGCGACCGGCCTCCCTCCGAGATCGCGGACCTGGACGAGCGGCTCATCTCGCGGTTCTCCGGCGGGCTCGTGGTCGACATGGGCATTCCCGACTACGAGACCCGCGTCGCGATTCTGCGGCGCAAAGCCGAGGAGCGCGGCGCGCGCTTCCAACCGGGCGTCCTCGAGACGGCGGCCGGGATCGACTTCCCCAACGTGCGCGAGCTGATGGGGGCCCTCAATCGCCTCGTCGCGTATCAGGCGGTGAACGACTCCCCCATCAATGCCGAAGCCGCGCGCAAGGTCCTCGGCGTCGCCGATGCGACCGCTGCTTCACCGACCGCCGTCTCATCGACCGCAGCCGCTGGCACGCCGGGACCTGACGAGTTTTCCCAGTTCCTCACCGACGTCACCGTGACCGTCGGCAAAGCCGTCGAAGCCTGGCGCGCCCGAGTCGCGGAGGCCGTGCTGCGCTGGGAGGGCGAGGGCTATCGCACCGGGCGCCTGGAAAAGCTGCTCGACCACGACAACCCTTCGGCCGTCGACGAAGCAATCGCGTCGTACATCCACGACGTGGAGCGCCTCAAAGCTCTCGAGGCCGAGGTGGGCGCTCTCGATCCGCAGGCGGCAGGGGACAAGGTGTTCCGCGATCCGGACCGCATGGCGGAAGCCGAGGCCGAAGCCGCGAAGGTGCGCGACGGGGCCGCGCCGCCCCCGGCCCCGTCGGGTGCCTTCCCGCTCGACAGCTACGCGGGCGGCGCCTCGAACGACGTGGCGCTGAGCGCCGCGCGCGCCGTCATCGAGGCACCGGGCAAGAAGTACAACCCGCTCGTGCTCGCGGGTCACAGCGGGCTCGGCAAGACGCACCTGCTCAACGCCATCGGGCTCGAGTTGATGAAGAAGAAGGGCGCGGTCGTCGCCTGTCTGTCGACCCAAGCCTTCGTCGACGAGCTGATCGCGGCGATCGACGGCGACCGCGTGGACTGGTGGCGCGCGCGCTACCGTCGCGCCACGGCGCTGCTGCTCGACGACATTCACCTCCTCGCCGGGAAAGACCGGACGCAGGAGGAGCTGTTCAACCTCTTCAACCAGTTCCTGGACGGGGAACGGCAGCTGGTGTTCACCGCGCCGGCCCATCCGAACAAGCTCGAGGGGCTGGAAGAGCGGATCGTGTCCCGTCTCGAGGGGGGGCTCGTCGCCGAGATCGGTGATCCCGACCGCGCGGTGCGGCGCACCGCGCTCGAGCGGATCTTCAGCCAGCAAAAGATGACGCCCGATCCGGCGCTGCTCGACTACCTCGCCGACCGGCCGACCGATTCGGTGCGGAGCCTCACCGGTCTGGTCCAGCGCGTGTCGGAGGCCGCCGCGGCGCAGGACCAGCCGGTCACGGCGGGCCTCGCCCGCGAGGTCCTGGAAGGGCAGCCGCCTGCCGGCGGGGGGGGGCGGCGCACCACCGGTCTCCGCACCAGCGGTCTCGTGGTGTCGAGCGCCGGCGGCGTGCGCAGTCGCGAGAAGATGGTGTGGGACTGGCCCTCGGCAGCCGACCGGGTGATCGAGGACCTGCGCTAGATGGCCATCAAGGGATCGCTCAAGGAAGCGTCGCTTCCCGACGTGCTGCAGCTGCTGGCGTTGGGGCAGAAATCGGGATGCCTATCGATCGCCGATCGCTCGAACTTCGGCTACATCTATTTCGACAAGGGCCGCATCTGCTACGCGTCGATCGTGAACCGCCGCGATCGCCTGGGCGACATCCTCGTCAAGCACGAGAAAATCTCGCAGGAGCAGCTCGACGCCGCGATTCACCGCCAGGCCAAAGAGCGCGACAAGAAGCTCGGCGAAATCCTCGTCACCCAGACCGTCATCACGCAGCAGGAACTCGAGCGCTACATGCGCATGCAGATCGAGGAATCGGTCTACTACCTGTTCACCTGGACGCAGGGGACCTTCAACTTCGAGGCCGACGTCCGGCCCGAGCAGCAGGACTTCCTCGTCTCCATCAACCCCGAGTCGCTCCTGCTCGAGGGCGCTCGGCGCGTGGACGAGTGGAGTCTGATCGAGAAGAAGATCCCGTCATTCGACCTGATCTTCACCGTCGATCGGGACCGGCTCGAGATCAGCGACGCGAAGATGACGGAGACGCAGGACCGTCTGCTGCCGCTGCTCGACGGCTCGCGCGATGTGAATCAGGTGATCGAGGATTCCGGCCTGGGGGAGTTCGAGGTCGGGAAGGCGCTGTACGGACTCGTCACGGCGGGCTTCGTGCATCGCGCCGGGAGGACAGCGAGCGCCGAAGACTTAAAGATGACCGATGCGCGCGTGGAGGAGCACCGCAACCTCGGCATCGCGTTCTACAAGACGGGCATGCTCGACGAGGCGGCGCGGGAATTCCGCCGGGTGGCCGAGCTGCGCGCGACGGACGCCAACGCGCATTTCTTCATCGGGCTCGTCGCGCTCAAGCAGGCGCGCTGGCGTGAGGCGATGGAAGCGCTGCGCCTCGCGGCCGAGAAGGGCGGCTCGCGGCCCGCGGTGCTCCACAACCTGGGACTCGCCTACGAGCAGCTGGGGCGGCTCGACGAAGCGGAGACCTCGTACGCCGAAGCGGCGTCGCGGGCGCGCACCGATCCCCGCGTCTACGTGGGGTGGGGCATCATCGCCCTCAAGCGCGGCGACCATGCGAGCGCCGCCGGCCGCCTCGATCGGGCCAAGGAGCTCTTCGCCGACAAGATCCCTCCGGTCTGGTTCTGGGCGCGCGCGCTCGTCGCGGCGGCGGCGGGCGACTTCGAAATAGCGGAGCAGGCCTCCGAGCAGGCCGTGCAGACGCACCCGCAGAACGCCGTGCTGCGCAATAACCTCGCGGTGCTCAAGGAGCTCGCGGGCGAGCTGCCGGCTGCCGAGGAGCTGGCCCGCGCCGCGCTGCACGACGAGCCCTCGCTGCCGCAGCTCTCGAAGAACCTCGGCGATCTCGCCTACCGCGGCTCGCGCTACGACGAGGCCTGGGACCTCTATCAGCGTGCCGTCGAGCTGGCGCCGGACCTCGGCGACGATGTGTACTTCAAACTCGGGAACATCGCGTACAAGCGCAGTGACCGGGAGCAGGCGGGCGAGCTGTGGCGCCGCGCGCTCGAGCTCAATCCCAAGCACGAGCTGGTGAAAGCCAATCTGGACACGCTGAGCACGTTGTCGTGACCGCATCGCAGGACGAGCGCTCTTTTCTGGCGCTGACGCAGAAGATCTCGCGGATGCGCGGCGTGAGCTGCGAGTCGTACAAGGACAAATGTCTCAAGCGGCGCCTCGCGGTGCGGATGCGGGCCCGCGGCGTCCACACCTACGACGACTACAGCCGCTTGCTCGACGAGGACACGCACGAGTACGAGCAGCTGCTCGACGCCCTCACCATCAACGTCACCAAGTTCTACCGCAATGCCGACACGTGGCACGCGCTGCGGCCGCACCTGGCCGCCCAGTGGGCCACGCGCCACGGCCATCTGCGCGTGTGGTCGGCCGGGTGCGCGTCGGGCGAGGAGCCATACACGATCGCCGTGCTCCTCGCCGAGATCGCCGGTAGTAAATCGACCGAACACGCGAGCATCGATGCCACCGACGTGGATCGCCTCAGCCTCGAGCGCACCCGACAGGCGCAGTATCCGGAGACGGCCTTTACGGAAATGCCCGTCGACTTGAAGCGCCGCTACTTCACTGGGGCACCGCTGCTGCAGCCCGTGCCCGCGGTGCGCTCGCTGGTGCGCATCACGGCGCACGACCTGATGCGTGAGCCCCCGCCGCACAAGGCCTACGACCTCATCGTTTGCCGCAACGTCGTGATCTACTTCGAGCGGCAGGCGCAGGAGCGTCTGTTCCAGGTGTTCGTGGATGCGCTGATCCCCGGCGGCATCCTCCTGCTCGGCAAGGTCGAGACGCTGTTCGGGCCCGCGCGCGAACGCCTGACGCTCATCGATCCGCGCGAGCGCATCTACAAGAAGCCCGTGTGAAGGAAGTCATCGTCAAGGTCGCCGATTGGGCCGCCGAGCGGGGCGACGGCGTGATCGTGACCCTCGGGCTGGGGTCGTGCGTCGCGATCATGCTGTACGACGCCGACCGAGCCGCCGGCGCCATGGCGCACGTCCTGTTGCCCTCCCGCAGCCTCGCCCACGACGCGACGAACCTCGCCAAGTTCCCGGAATCCGCGGTGCCGCTGCTCATCGAGCGGCTCAAGGCCCTCGGGGCGGAGCCGCGGCGGATCGTCGCCAAACTCGCCGGCGGCGCCAGTATGTTCAGCCAGCTCATGACCCCCGGCACGATCCAGATGGGTGAGCGCAACATCGTCGCCTCCCGCAACGCCCTCCGCGCCGCCTCGATCCCGATCGTCAAGGAATCGGTGGGTGGCGAGCGGGGCCGCAGCGTGCGCTTCCACGTCAAGGACGGCCGCGTCGAGATCCGGTCGGTGGGAGCTGATGCAGAAGTCATCTGACCCGCGCCCCACCGTGCTCGTCGCCGACGACAGCGCGCTGATGCGCCGCGTGCTCGTGGACGTGCTGGGTGGCGGGGAGTCGGAGTCGGGCCCGTTCCGTGTCGTGGCGACGGCGCGCGACGGCGTCGACGCCGTCCGCAAAGTGCACCAATACGATCCCGATGTCGTGACGCTCGACCTCGAGATGCCGGAGCTCGACGGGCTCGGTGCCATCGGGTACATCATGTCCGAATCGCCGCGGCCCATCGTCGTCGTGAGCGCGCACGCCGGGCCCGGGACGGCGACGGCGATCCGGGCCCTCGAGCTCGGCGCCGTCGAGATCGTCGCCAAGCCGCCCCCCGACGCCTCGGGCCGGGCGGCCCTGGCGGGTCTGGCCCCGCAGCTGATCGAAGCGGTGCGCCGCGCGCTCGCCGCCGACGTGTCCCACGTCAAAGTGATGGCGCGGCCGCCGGCGCCCGTCATGCACCCGCCCGAGCTGGCGTTGCGTGGCCGCGCGACGCTGGCGATCGCCGTCGCCGCGTCGACGGGAGGGCCGCGCGCGCTGGCCGAGCTCGTGCCGCAACTCGGCACGGGCCGGGGCGCAGCGGTGCTCATCGTGCAGCACATGCCGCCCAAGTTCACGCGCAGCCTCGCCGAGCGGCTCGACTCGATGAGCCGGCTGCGCGTCGTCGAGGCCGCCGACAACACCCCGATCGTGGCCGACACGGCGTACGTCGCGCCGGGCGATTATCATATGCGGGTGCGCGCCAGCGGCGATGGTCCCGTGATCACGCTCGACCAGACCCCCTCGGTGTGGGGCGTTCGCCCCGCCGCCGACCACCTGTTCCGCTCCGTGGCGCAGGTGTACGGGAACCGGAGCGTCGGCGTCGTGCTCACGGGTATGGGCCGCGACGGCGCCGATGGGTTGCGCGCCATCCACGACGCGGGCGGGGGGGGCGTCGCACAGGACCGCGACTCGGCGGTGATCTACGGCATGCCGGGTGCGGCGGTGCAGGCCGGGGGAGTGGACGCCGTGCTCCCACTCGGACAGATTGCCGACCGCATCTCCGTCGAGTTGACGAAGCGCGGCGCATTGCTGCGAGCGGGAGGGACGAGTCGGTCGTGAAGGGTTACCTGCTGGTGCGCGCCGAGGGTCGGGCATACGGGCTGCCGGTGGGCCGGGTCCTGGAAGTCGCGGACGCCGGGCGCGTGCTCGACGTGCCGCGCTCGCTCCCGGCCGTGCGCGGTCTCACGCAACTGCGTGGCCGGCTCGTGCCCCTGATCCATCTCGGCGCGTTCCTCGGCGGGCGCGCCGCGCCGACGGAGGTGGGCCGGACCGTGGTGCTCGTCGAGCTGCGGGGCGGCGGGGCCCGGGAGGGCCGCCAGGTCGCGTTCGAAGTGGACGACGCGGACGCCGTGGTGCGTGAGGAGGCGATGCCTGTGCCGCGCGGGCAATCGTTGCCGTGGGCTGTGGGCGTCGCGGAACAGGACGGCGCGCTCGTGCCGATACTCGATCTCGAAGCGCTGGGAGACCGCATCGGATGAGCACTTCCGGCGACGACATTCAGCTCGTGACGTTCAAGGTGGGCGGCCAGGACTTCGCGTTCAACATCTTTCAGGTGGAACGCATCCTGCGGTACGAAGCGCCGTCGCCGCTGCCGAAGGCCCCCGAGTACCTCGAGGGCGTACTGCAGTATCAGGAAAGCGCGATTCCGCTCATCGACATGCGCAAACGGCTCGGTGTGGCGGCGCCGTTGCGCGACGATACGCGCACCGTGATTCTCGAGTTCGACTCCGGCAAAATCGGGCTCATCGTCGACGCGGTGACCGAAGTGCTCCAGGTCGCGGCCGCGACGGTCACCCCGCCGCCCGGCATCGTGAAAGGCCTGGCAGCCGAATACATCACGGGGCTCGTCGTGGCCAACGGGCGGACGATCATCGTGCTCAACACCAACAAGCTGTTGTCGTCCAAAGAGAAGTTGGCGCTCGAGGCCGCGAAATGACCGAGTCGCCGATTGCCAAGTTGCGGTCCGAATACGATGCGATCGCCCGCCAGCTCGACGGTGCCCCGGGCGGCGCCGAGCGCGAGGCCGCCAAGCGCGAGATCATCGCCTTCTTCAAGAAAGTGGATGGCCATCTCGGCGAGCTGACGCAGCTGAAGGACGATATCCGTCAGCTGGTGGAGCGCTACAAGCAGATCGCCGCCGACACCAAGCAGGCGTCGGCGCCCGAGTTCACCGGCCAACGACCGGTGCTGCACGCCGATCACATCGGGGCCACGACCTTCATCGAAAAGGGTTGGAGTCTCATCTCACTCGGCGACCACGCCGGCGCGATTCAAGCGCTGCAGCGCGCGTTGCAGCTCTCGCCCGGCGAGACGCAGGCCGAGTCGCTGCTCGGCTGGGCGCAGATGCTGCACGAGGACTACGACGACGCGCTCCAGACGTTCTCCAAGGTCCTGATGAAGGAGCCGGCGAACTCGCTCGCGCGCATCAACGTGGGCTTCATCTGTCTCAAGAAGCACATCTTCGGTGAGGCGATCGAGCATCTGTCGAAGGCGATCCGGCTCGACAACGACAAGAAGGCGACGCTCTACGCGCATTTCTACCTCGGCCTCGTCTACCTGCAGCGCGAGATGTACGAGGATGCCGAAACGTTCTTCCAGAAGACGATCAAGCTCGGTCCGAATCTGATCGAGGCCTACTATGAGCTCGGACGCGCGTACTGGTTCGCGGGCGAGCAGGACACGGCCAAGACCACGTGGGCCGACGGCTTCAAGGCGAACAAGTTCAATCCCTGGGGCAAGAAGTGTCAGGAAATGCTGGACCTTGTCGCCAAGGGCGAGGAGCCACCGCGAGAATAGCGCTTCTCGCCCTGCTGCTGCAGGGCGCGTCACCCACCAGCGTGACGGTCGGCCGCGTGACGGCGGTCGCGTGGCCGGGGCAAGAAGCCCTGGCGACGTCGCTCGCTGAGGTCGCGGATCACGCCGCCGGCTTCCCCGGCATCGGGCCGCTCCCCGATCGCCCGCTCCGCTTAATCCTCGCGCCCACCCGCGAGCGCTACGACTCACTCACCCGCGGACGCCTGCCGATCTGGAGTGAAGGCGCCGCGTTCCCCGACGCCGGAGTGGTCGTGCTGTTGGCCGACGGGCCGCCCAGCCGTCTGGCCGGCAGTCTACGCCATGAGCTCGCGCACATCGCGTTGCGTTGGCGGCTCGGCCGGGGGGGGGGCGGGCGCGTGCCGTTGTGGTTCGAGGAGGGGTACGCGGCGGTCGCCGCCGCGGAGTGGGGCCGACTCGATGCACTACGGCTGAACTGGCAGGTCGCGCGCGGCATGCGCATGAATCTCGACGAGGTCGATCGCGCGTTGCGCGGCGGACGGGGCGACGCCGAGGCGGGGTACGCGTTGGCGACGACCGCGGTGTTGCTGCTCTACCGCTGGGGCGGGAAGGCGGGGCTCGATCCCCTCGTCGCCAATCTCGCGACGGCGCCGACCTTCGATGCGGCGCTGCGTGATACGTATCACGTGACCGAGGGGGATTTCGAGGCGCGCTGGCAGCGCGACGTCGCATCCCGTTACGGGTGGCTCTCCTGGGCCGCCGCGATGGGGCTCTTCTGGGTGGCGATCGGCGCCGTACTGGTCGCGCTGGTCGTGTTGCGACGGCGCCGCGACCGCGCCCGCCGCGCCGCACTCGAGGACGGCCAACTGCTTGACGAGCTTGACATTACCCCGTAGACTCCTGCCCCTATGCCAGAGCAGATACTCGCTCGCTCGCGCCTGCGCTTCGGTCCCAAAAATTATTTCTTCCTCGCCGCCGCGATCGTGTCGCTCGTCGTGGGCTACTGGCTCCTGTCGAAGGGATCCACGTCGCTCGCGCCCGTTCTGCTCGTCCTTGGCTACTGCGTATTCTTTCCGGTAGGCCTAGCCCTTTAGCGTGGTGTCGTCGCGCGGGCGAATAGCTCAGCGGTTCAGAGCGCCTGCCTTACACGCAGGATGTCGGGGGTTCGAATCCCTCTTCGCCCATCGGGGTAGCAGACTGCAACGGAGGATGACTGCGTGAGACAGTTTTGTTTGGTGGTCGCACTGATCGCGGGAGTCGCCGGCAGCGCGTCGGCACAACTCGCCGTGCAAGTGCCGGACCAAAAACTCCTCGTACTTGCTCTCACCGCCGCTCCCGCGGATTCCGCGACGAGCATCGCGCTGGCGGATGCGCTCCGCGACCGCATCGCGCAGCTCGCCAAGTACAAGGTGTTGGTGATCACCAAGGCAAAACTGTGCGAAGCGCTGACGGCTTCGGGTTTCCCTTGCGACGTTCTGCTCGACGAGCAGCAAGCGCGACAGCTCGCGCGCTTCCTCTCGGTCTCCGCCTACCTCACCGGATCCCTCACGCGCCGCGACGCAACGCTGACGGCGAATGTGCGGGTGATCGATATCTCCAGTTCCGGGATGGCGGCCGGCTTTTCGATCGCGAACCCCGGGACCATCCCGGCGTTCGCCGAGGCGATCGCGCAGCGGCTCAACACGATCATCCGCACCAGTGAGCAGGTGCGCCAGTGCACCACGAGTCGCCAAAGCGGCGCTTTCGCTCGGGCCCTGTCGGCCGCGCAGAAGGCGCTCGTGATCGACCCGACCTCGGCCGGCGCCAACCTGTGCGTCGCCACCGTCTATGAGGCGCAACGGATGCCGCCGGACAGCATCATCGCGGCCTCGACGCGCGCGCTCAAAGGTGATCCCTGCAACAGCACCGCGTGGGAGAACATCGCGCGCGGCTGGCAGCAGAAAGGCGATTCCCTCAAGTCGATCGACGCGTTCATTGAGCAGCTGGCATGCGAACCGCGCAACAGCAACCGGCGCATGCAAATCGCGCAGCTGCTGCGTCAGATGAAGCAGTTCCCGCGCGCCGTCGAACTGCTCGATGCCGGCCTGAAGCTCGTGCCGGGCGACCAGCAGATGCTCGATCTGAAGGTGCGCATCGCCATCGAAGGGTCCCTCTGGAAGCCGGCCGTCGAGGGCCTGTCGGAACAGGTTGCGCACGATTCGGCGCTGGGCAAGGACACCACATTCCTCAACACGGCGATCGGCGCGGCCCAGTCGGTCCCCGATACTCAGGCGCTGCTGCGGTTCACCGAGGTCGCCGTCCGGAACTTCCCGAACAGCGTTCGCTTCCTGAAGGCGCGCGGCGGGGCGTTCGAGATGAACAGCATGGTTGACTCCGCGGTCGCGATCTACAAGAAGGCGCTGGCCCTGGAGCAGGGGAACGACGTCACCCTCAGCCTGCTCATCGCCAAGACGATCGTGGATCACGCTCAGTACGACACCACCCAGGCGCGAATCCTCAGGGAGCGCCATGATAGCACCGCGCTGCGTGCGCTGCAGCAAGCCTTCGCGGAGAAGGTCGACTCGGCGCGCCCGTTCCTGCACCCGGGCCTCGTCTCGGCGGATACTGGACAAAAGCTCACCGCCGCGGTCCTCATGCTCACCGGGGGCTCGAAGATCGCGCAGGCCAACGCGTACGACCGCTCCTACATCTGGCTCGACACGCTGCTCCAGGTGGTCGCGCCGCGCGCCCCGTCCGATACGAC
>Ga0193710_1000012_pt1 | contig 16811 bp, 13 predicted proteins | sample H3m1metaG_FD_144923 | JGI IMG/M metagenome (GOLD analysis project Ga0193710, IMG submission 144923) | Soil microbial communities from a riparian zone of the East river system, Colorado, United States - H3m1 | ecosystem: Environmental > Terrestrial > Soil > Riparian zone | place: USA: East River... | reverse complement strand
GGTCTACAAGGACGCCGTGGCCGCCGGCGCCATGGCGCTGTTCGGCGAGAAGTACGGCGATCGGGTGCGCGTCGTCGACGTGGGGGGCGGTGTGTCACTCGAGTTGTGCGGCGGAACGCACGTGCCCTCGACGGGGCACATCGCGCTGTTTCGCTTCACGCACGAGACCGGGGCGGCGGCCGGCGTGCGGCGCATCGAGGCCCTGACGGGTCCGGCGGCGTATCGGTACGGTCTCGAGCTCGAACGGCGCCTCGACGAAGCGGCGGGGCTCCTGAAGGCGCAGCCCGAGCACCTGGTGCGCCGCATCGAGTCGATGCTCGACGAGAACAAGAAGCTCGAGAAGCGGGTCAGCGACCTTCTGAAGGGCGGCAGCGGGACGGGAGAAGGGGGAAGTGTCGAACGGATCGGCGACGTCGAGCTGCACGTCGGCGAGAGCGACCTCGAGGATCGTACCCAGATCGGTGTCCTGATGGATGGCTTCCGGTCCAAGCACAAGCGTGCTATCTCCGTGCTGTTTACCAAGGGCGGCCGGCCGGGCATTCACGTGGCGGTCACGGACGACCTCATCGCGCAGGGCCTCAAGGCTGGGGACATCGTGAACGCCATCGCGACGACGGCGGGCGGGAAGGGGGGCGGACGCCCGCACTTCGCGTCCGCCGGCGTTAGTGACGCGACGCTCATGGCATCGACTCGCGCGCAGACACCATCGATTGTGAAGGGGTTGATCAACCTGTGACCCGAACCGACGTCCTCGCCTGGCTCGCCACGCGCCGGCCGCCACCCCCGGCGGCCCTGCGGGCGCAGCTCGAGCAGGCGGTGACCGACGCGACGCTGCCACTTCCCGCCCACCTCGCCGACGTGGGCCGCCGGCTGCTCAGCAAGGTGGCGTCGCGCCCCGAGGGCGGGCGCGAGCTGGCGCTCGACCTCCTCGCGGCTGACGCCTTCATCACCTATGCGTTCGAGGCCCAGGCCGAGGGAGACGTGGGCGGCGTCGCCCAGCTGGCCGAAGGCGTGAGGCCATGACTGCGCTCGGTCGCGGTGGCCTCTTGGTGCTCGTGGACCCCGCGCGCACGGAGGGCGATCTGGCCGCCCGCCTCGCCCGGGAAGCGCAGGCAGCCGGCGGCGCCGGCATGCTCATCGGTTCCTCGTTCGATGGCGCGGCGCAGACCCACGTCGTCGCCCGCGCCATCCGCGAAGCCGCTCCCGGATTCCCGCTGGCGCTCTTCCCCGGCTCGGCGATGCAGCTGACGGACCAGGTGGATCTGGTCCTGTTCCTCTCCCTGGTCTCGGGCCGCAATGCCCAATACCTGATCGAGGAGCACGTGCGCGCCGTCCCCTGGCTCGAGCGTCATCCCGTCGCGACGCTGTCCACCGCGTACATCCTGATCGACGGCGGCCGCGTCACGAGCGTCGAGTCGGTGAGCCAGACGCGCCCGCTCCCCGCCGACAAGCCGGAGCTGGCCGCGGCGCACGCGACCGCGGCGCAGCTGATCGGCATGCAGGCCGTGTATCTCGACGCCGGGAGCGGTGCCGAGCGACCAGTGCCGCAGGACGTGATCCGCGCCTGCCGCGCCGCGGTCCCCGAGCGGCCGTTGTTCGTGGGTGGCGGGATCAAGAGCCCCGCGCAGGCGCGGGCGGCGCGCGCCGGGGGCGCGGACTTCGTCGTGATCGGCACCGTCATCGAAGAGCAGCGGGTCGGCGTCATGGGGGCCTTTGTCGAGGCGGTCCGATGAGCACGCCGCTCGAGCAGATCCGGGCGTCCCTCGAAGCCCTGGCCGGCCTCGCGGCGCGCGTCTCGGCGGATCACGCCGAGGAGATCGCCGCCATCGCGGACCGGTATGAGGCCGCGTTGCGCGGTGGCGGCACGCTCTTCTTCGCCGGCAACGGCGGCAGCGCCGCCGACGCGCAGCATCTCGCCACCGAGTACGTGGTGCGCTACCAGACCACCCGGCCCGCGATGCGCGCCATCGCGCTGACGACCGACACCTCGCTCCTCACCGCCTGCGCCAACGATCTCGGCTTCGACGAAGTCTTCTCGCGTCAGGTCGAGGCGCTGGCGGAGCCCGGCGATCTCCTGGTGCTGCACTCGACGAGCGGCGAGAGCCCCAACGTGATTCGCGCCGCGCAGGCCGCCAAGGCCCGGGGCGTGACGGTGGTCGCCTTTCTCGGGAAGAGCGGGGGTCAACTGAAGGAGCTCGCCGACGTTGCCCTCGTCATCCCCGCCGACGACACCGCGCGTATCCAGGAGCTGCACCTGGCGATCGAGCACGTGATCTGCGATCTCGTGGAGGACCGGCTCCGGGGATGATCGACCTCGCCGGCAAGCGCGCGTTCGTCACCGGTGGAGGAAGGGGGATTGGTCGCGCCACGGCGCTGCTGCTCGAGCGGGCGGGGGCCCGGGTCGTGGTGGGCTATCGCGATCGGAAGCCGGCGCCACCCGTGGTCGGCATCGGCGGCGATCTGGGTGACGCAAGCACCGCCAAGCGCGTCGTCGCCGACGTGGTCAAGAGCCTCGGCGGCCTCGATATTCTCGTCGTGAACCACGGCGTCTGGCCTCCCGACGACGTGGCGCTCGCCCAAATGACGGACGGGCAGTGGGAAGGGACGCGTCGCGCGAATCTCGACAGCGTCGTCTACGTCTGCCGCGCTGCCATTCCGCACCTCTCGAAGGGCGGCACGCTGGTCCTCGTCTCCTCGACCGCGGGGCAGCGCGGCGAGGCCTTTCATGCCGACTATGCCGCCACGAAGGGTGCCGTCATCGCGCTCACAAAAGCGCTGGCGGTCGAGCTGGCGCCACATCTCACTGTGAACTGCGTCGCGCCCGGGTGGGTCGACACGGAGATGGCGCGCCCGGCCTTGAGCGACGCCATCCCCAAAACCATTCCGCTGGGTCGCGTGGCCAGCGCCGACGACATCGCAGGTCCGATTGTGTTCCTCTGCTCGCCCCTCGCCCGCCACATCACGGGAGAGATCCTGAATGTGAACGGGGGCTCGGTGCTCTGTGGGTAGCTTCCCGTCCCGCCTCGAGATCCCGCGGGAAGTGTTGAACATCGCCAAGAAACTCGAGGACGCCGGGTACGAGACGTGGTGCGTGGGTGGCGCGATCCGCGACGCACTGCTCGGCGCCCCGCATAACGATTTCGATCTGACCACCGCCGCGCCGCCGGCCGAAGTCCAGAAACTCTTCAAGCGCACGGTGCCCGTCGGGATCGAGCACGGCACGGTCGCGGTGCTCGACACGCAGAACACGCCGCACGAGGTCACCACCTTCCGCAAGGACATCAAGACCGACGGCCGGCACGCCACCGTCGAGTTCGGCGTGTCGCTGATCGACGATCTCGCGCGGCGCGACTTCACGATCAACTCCATCGCCTATCACCCCATGAAGCATGAGTGGCGGGACCCGTTCGACGGCGCGGCCGATCTCGAGAAGAAGACCATCCGCTCCGTGGGTGATGCGAACTGGCGGTTCCAGGAGGACTACCTGCGCATCCTGCGTGCCCTCCGGTTCAGCGCCCGGTTCGAGTTTCGCATCCAGGCGCGGACGCTCGAGGCGGCGAAGGCGAACGCGCAGGGACTCGGCCAGTTGTCGGCCGAGCGGGTGCACGATGAGTGGTTCAAGGGCATCCAGACCGCCGTGCGGGTGTCGAAGCTCCTGGAGCTGTGGATGGATGTCGGGGCGGCCCGCATCTGGCTTCCGGAGATCAGTCGCGATTGGAGCAAGGTGAAGCGGCAGCTCGACAAACTGCCGCGCGATCCGGTGTTGATCACCGCGTTCCTCGCGACCGACGCGGCGTCGCTCCTGATCCGTCTCAAGTGCGCCAATCGCGACATCGAGCGCGGGCGGGCGATCGGGAAGTTCCGGGACAGCTATCCCGACACGAAGAGCGCCGCGGTGATGCGGTACTGGCTGTCGCAGGTGGGAGAGTACGCCGACGATCTGCTGGCGCTCGCGCCGGAGGGCGTCGTGAAGGCCGTCACCGCGATTCGCGCGACGAATCCCCCACTCGGCCTCAAGGATCTGGCCGTGAGGGGCGACGATCTCATCGCGGCCGGCGTTCGCCCTGGGCCCGACGTGGGTGAGGTGCTCAAGCGCCTGCTGGGTGAGGTGCTTGATGATTTGGCCAAGAACACCAAGGAGTATTTGCTCTCCCGTGTCTAGCGCCCTCGTGTACGCGCTCGTCGCGGCGCTCGGCAACGTGCTCGGCGGTCTCGCGGTCACCCGCCGCGCGACGAGCGAGCTGAAGCTGATCGAGCATTTCGTCGCGTTCGGCGCCGGGTTCATGCTCGCCGTCGCGCTCGTCGAGATCCTCCCGGAGGCGCTGGCGAAGAGCGGGAGTGCCGCGCCGTGGCTGGTGCTCGCCGGCTATCTGGCGGTGCATCTGACACAGCACACGGTCACGCCGCACTTCCATTTTGGAGAGGAGACGCACGCCGTCAGCGCGGTCGCCGGGACGTCGGCGCTGGTGGGCCTCCTGCTGCACACGTTTTTCGACGGGGTCGCGATTGCGAGCGCGTTCCTGGTGCGCACCCAGCTCGGCGTGATGGTGTTCATCGCCATCTTCCTGCACAAGCTGCCGGAAGGCGTGATGATCTCGAGCCTGATGATGGCGGGTGGGCGAACGGCCGGGCGCGCGGTCGGGGCGGCCGCGCTGCTGGGCGTGGCCACGGTCGTCGGCGTGCTCCTCACTGACCACCTTGGCTTCTTGGTCCTGCACGGATTGGCGTTGTCCGCCGGAGTCACGATCTACGTCGCTGCTTCGAATCTCGTGCCGGAGTTCCAGCATAAGAGAGGCTGGAGACTCCCTGCCTCCTTCTTCGCGGGGGCGGCCGCATTCTATCTTACGAAGACACTTCTGGATGCCGCGTCTTGACGGGATGCGAGATGCGGGATGCGTCGTCACGAGCGAGTGCTAAGCCTGCGAATGAGCCCGATGATGATGGCGATCGACCGGTTGCAAAGATCAAGTACGGGGACCACGTCCTCCGTGGAGACGAGATCGAGTTTCCGGAGGACCGTCAAATGACTGTAGAGTTCGGTGTTCGAACCCAGAGCGATCTTCAGGCCCCGAAGGAATTGTGGTGTGGTACCCAAGGAGTATCCCTCGGCGATGTTCGCGGGTACCGACAGCGCGGCGCGTCGGATCTGATCGATGAGTGCGAAGTGCTTGCTCAGACGAGCGTCGAGGCTGAGGAGGTAGGCTCGGTGCGCCACGTGTTGGGCGACGTTCCAAGCGTCCAGATGCTGAAGCCTTCTCATGGCGGAACAGTACGAGGGATGGCGTTGGGGGATGGTACCCGGACAGTGCGTCGGAGGGGTGTTTTCGCGCATCCCGTATCCCGCATCCCGCATCTCGCATCTCGTCCGTGACCGACCCGACGCTGTTCCAAGGCTCGACCGAGCCATTGGCCGCGCGGATGCGGCCCAAGACGCTGGACGGATTCCTCGGCCAGGAGCACCTCCTCGGTCCCCGCAAGGCGCTCGGCGACCTGATTCGTCGGGGTGAGATCGGGTCCTGCATCTTCTGGGGCCCACCGGGGTCGGGGAAGACGACCCTCGCCCGCATCATCGCGAACTACACCGATCGACACTTCGAGCCCTTCTCGGCCGTCACCGAGGGTGTCCCGCGCGTCCGAGAGATCATCAAGGAGGCCGAGGAGCGGCTCAAGTACCAGGGGCAGGGCACGATCCTGTTTTGTGATGAGATCCACCGGTTCAATCGAGCCCAGCAGGATGCATTTCTCCCGTGGGTCGAGAACGGCATCATCACCCTGATCGGCGCGACCACGGAAAACCCCAGCTTCGAGCTGACCGGCGCACTCCTCTCCCGGTGCCGAGTGTTCGTTCTGGAGCCGCTGACGGATGAGCATATCCGGACGGTGATTACGCGGGCGCTGGAGCAATCGGGATGCGAGATGCGAGAAACGGGATGCGTGGCGCCCGAGGGCATCGAAGCGCTGGTGCATCACGCGCAAGGTGACGCCCGACGGGCGCTCAACACTCTCGAAGCGGTGCTCAACCATGTCCACGCATCCCGCATCCCCCATCCCGCATCCCGGGACGTCGTGCTGCAAGTTCTCGAGCGCCCCCTGCCGTCCTACGACAAATCCGGCGAGCAGCACTACAACCTCATCTCGGCGCTCCACAAGGCGGTACGCGGCAGTGACCCGCAGGGCGCCCTGTACTGGCTCGCGCGCATGCTGGCGGGCGGCGAGGATCCGCTGTACCTGGCGCGGCGGCTGGTGCGGATCGCGGCGGAGGACGTGGGCCTCGCCGATCCGCGCGCGCTGAGTGTGGCGCTGGCGGCCAAGGATGCCTACCACTTCCTGGGGAGTCCTGAGGGCGAGTTGGCGTTGGCCGAGGCGACGATCTATCTCGCCACGGCGCCCAAGTCGAATCGGGCCTACGCCGCGTTTGGGGAGGCGCAGGAAGCGGCGAAGGCGCACCCCGCCGAACCGGTACCGCTCCACATTCGCAACGCCCCGACCGGCCTGATGAAGGAGTTGGGCTACGGCGCAGGGTACAAGTACGCGTTCGATTCGGAGCAGGCGTACATCCCACAGGAATACCTGCCCGATGCCCTACGCGGCGCGAGCTGGTATGCGCCCACCGACTTTGGGTACGAGAAGACCATCAAGGAACGCATGGAATGGTGGCAAAAACTCAAGAGGGGCGCCGGCTCGTGACGACGAAGACCCCGAAGTCCGGACCGGTCTGTGGGGGCGGAGTCGGCGAGCCCCCGATGGGCGGGACGGGGGTCACGCCCGACATCGGCACATCCACGGGGCCGCCCCCGTACGTGCCAGTCGCCACCGCCGCGCCGAAGAAGTCCTGCACGTTGCGGATTTCGTAGACGTCGCCCACCTGCACGACGCCGCTCAGGTCCACCGGGACAGCGGCCTGCCGGCTCCAATTATAGATGATCAGGTTCGCCCGCCCCGGCTCGTAGCGGTTGGGCCGCAGGAACACCTTCGGCTCGGCCGGTGGGCTGAGCGCGGCGCGATCGCTCGCGCCCACGCCGGTGATTTGCTGCCAGGCGGCAAAGTGGTAATCGGTATTGCGGTAACCCCACGCATCGGCGCTCGAGTCGCGGTAGTAGCGGTTATTGGCCAACTGGAAGCCCGACAATGTCGAGTCCCGCAACCAGATCATGTCGCTCGTCGCACCGAACAGGGAGTTGTCGGTCATGGTGAGCGACTGCCACCGGCCCACCTCGAACAGCAGCATGCCTCCCACGGCGTAGTTGTTCCGTACCGTGAGGTCCTGGTTGGCCGTCATACCGAAGCCGACCAGCAGGTTGTGCACACCGACGTTGGGCGAGAAGTATGTCATGTTGTCGACGAGTGTGCCGTTCTGCACCGGGACGCTGCCACCAAACAGAATGTTCGCGCTCGGGGAGTTCGCGGCGTCGGCCGTCACCGCCCCGTTGTTGAACGCCACGTTCCCTTCGACGTGAAGGTTGGTCAGCCCGTCGAGCCCCACGATGGTGAAGACGTGGATGCCGTAGCCGAACTGGTTGAAGAGAATGTTGTCCCGCAGGTACACTGGGCCGACATTGCTCTTGGCGTAGATGGCGTGGCCGTTGCCGAAGACAGATTCCTGCCAGCCGTTGTTGTAGGCGAGGCACCCGTACAGCTCGATATCGACCGGATCCGCGAAGGTGTAGAACCCAATCCCGCCGTCGTGCACGATCAGGTTGATGAGTTTCACATGTGAGGCGTGGACGACGATCAAGTTGGGACGGGTGTCCGTGGTCCGATCGGGGTCCGAGTCCATGACCTCGAAGCCCCAGAACGTCGAGTAATTGCCGGCTGCGGTGAGGAAATCACCGCGATTCGTGGGGGACGTCGCTCCGCTCGCGTCCAGGATCGCCCGCTCGCCGGGGTATTGCCGCACCACGATGGGAGCGGACGCCGTGCCGGTCAGGGTACTGTTGATGGGGGTAGTGCTGGTGTAGGTGCCGCCGCGCAGCCAGACCGTGTCGCCGGGCTGCACCTTGCCGTTCCCACCGTGCAATGCGGTCTGGAGATCCCAAGGCTGCCTCGACCCGTCACCGCCGCTCGATCCGTTCGGCGCCGCATACCATCCCCGCACGGCGATGGCGGCGGGGCCGGCGGTGCCTCCGTAGGTCCCCACCACGGTGGTCCGGCCCGGGCGGATCGCGGTGATGCGCGCCGTCTGCGTGCCGGTGCTCACGACGCTGGCCACCTTGGGGGACAGCACTCCCCAGACGACCTGCGCGGGCACGGGGGTGCCGTTGGCGTCGAGAATCGTGGCCGTGACGGGGATTGTGTCTCCCACCAGCAACGAGTCGATCGCCGGTGTTACGATCACCGCGAAGCTTCCCAACGTCACCTCGATCGGGGCGTCGCCCGCGAGCGGTGTCAGGACAATCGCGATCGCCGGATTGGCGCCGGGTTGCACATTGAGGGTAGCAGAGCCGCCGTGGGTTTGGATGCCGCCCGCGTCGTAGCCGCGGATGGCCAGTGTGCGATCGGCGCCCGCCGGCAGCGTGATCGTGCCGGTGGCGGTACCGGCGACGATGGGGATGTTGAACAGCAGTGCGGGGGAGATATCTGGCGCCGTGACCTCCACGACGAGCGTCGCGACCGCGGTCGCGGACACGTCGGCTCTCAGCAGGAGCCGGGCCTCCGGCGGCCGGCCACTGTCCGTGGGCTCGCTCAAGCAGGACGCGAGCCCGAGCGTAAAGACTAGGGCTGCCCCCAGCCAGAGTCGCCTGGTACGGAGCACGAGACGAGGCCCTTGATTAGGGATTACGGGCCGACGACGACGGTCGCGGTTCCGGTTGCTCCGTGGAACGTGGCGGCAATCTTCGTAGAGCCTACCCCGGCCCCGGTCACGAGCCCGGCCGCATCCACGGTGGCGATCCCGGGATCCTGCGTAGCCCAGGCGACCGTTGCCGTGGTGGGATTCCCATTCCAGTCGATGATCGACACGCCGAGCTGGACCGTTCCCCCGATTCCCACGGTGGGCGACGGGGGCGTCACCGTGATGGTGAAGCGTCCCAGCGTCGCGACGATCGGCTGGTCACCCGTGAGGGGCGTCAGCGTGAGCGCGACTGCCGCGTTGGGTCCGGGCTGAATGTCGAGCACGGTCGAGCCGTTGTGCGTGAGAATCCCCCCGGCGTCGTACGCCCGCAGGGCAACGGTTCGATCGGAGCCCGCCGGGACGACGATCGTGCCGGACGCGACGCCCGCCGAAATGGGGATATTGAACAACAACGCGGTAGGAATGTCCGGCGCGGTGACTTCCGCGACCAACGTTGCGACGGCCGTCGCGGATACGTCGGCGCGCACGATCAGCGTGCCGTTGCCGACTGGGGGGTCGATCAGGCCGTCCCCACAGGCAGCGAGCACTAAGGCCGACGCGAGCGTCCAAGACACTGTTCTAAACGGACTGCGAACCATGGCGATATCCCTCCTCAAGGGCGAGACGCACTTGATGTCACATTCCGTGCCCAGCGGAGGCGTAACGATGGTTCGGCGCGTGCGCGGAACTCATTCACTCACAACATGTTAGCAATGGGGGGGGCTGGACGAGCGGGCCAAGCGGCGAGGCGTAACGCGGGCGTGACAGTGGTTCGCCACACAATCGGGTCGGATGTGCCGCAGATTGTTCCCGGTGGAAAAGGGCGGGGATAGGGGTACCAGGACGCCCACCTCTACCAACTCGGGAGCGAATCGCATGGCCGGATCATTTCGGGTGACCACTGCCGTGTTGCTGTTGGCTGGCTGCGCGACCATCCGGTCCGCCTTGAATTTCCAAGAGCCGCAGGTCGAGCTGCAAGAGATCAACATCACCGGTATGGGTCTGACGGGAGGGACGCTCGATCTCGTGTTCGACGTCTACAATCCCAACGAGTACCGGCTCCGGAGCACGCGTCTCGAGATGGGCGTCGACCTCGAGGGAACGCACTTCGGCGACGCGCTCATTGACCGGCCCCTCGACCTCTCGCCCACGAACCACAGCCGGGTGGTCATGCCGCTGCGGTTCGAGTGGGCGGGCGTGGGGGCCGCGGCGCGGGGGCTCCTGACGCGACAGGCGCTGAAGTACGTCGTGAGGGGCGCCGTCCTGCTCGATACACCCCTCGGTGAGAAGCGCGTGCAACTGAGTGGAGCGGGGAACGTCCCCCTAAAAACGCTAATTCCATAAATACTGATATTGCTAATTGCAAGTTTTGCCGCATAACGCGGTATGTGGTGATGTGACCAGGGCTCGTGTGAGCACTGTCTAAGTTTCGTACTCGCAGCAGGAAAGCCGTCTTGTTAGCACGTGGAACAGCTCTTGCCTGTTGCTCACACGCGACACGTACACAATGCACCACGCTGCTCAGAGCAAAGCCGTCGAAAGACGGTGACGCAGAGCTAGGGGACTTCGGCGACCAGCAAGGTCGCCATGTCAGCCCGGCCGCCAGCGACTCGAAGAAGTCTTCGAGACCGTAGGCGGCCTTTTCGTTTGTAGTGATCTAGGATCTGTAGTGCTCTAGGATCGCATCCCCCTCGCGGGGAGCGCGACAACGGCAAACCCGGCGAAAGCCGGGGACGCAAAGCCCCGAGGCTACCGCACGCCCTTCGCGTGCCACGCCAGTCGAGCCGCCGAATGCTCTTGGGAGGGGTTTTTTATGCGCTCTCGTACGCCTTGGCGTTGGGCCCTGACGTTGGCTATCACCGCAGTCGTCGCTTGTGAACTGCCGACTCGGCCGCCCGTGTCCACTGACGCACTTGCCGACCTCGCCGTCTTTCCCAGAGTCGTCACCCTGCAGCAGTACCAAGACGCGGACTTCACGGCCGTCGGCTTTACTACCGCGGGTGATACCGCCAATGCGTCGATCAGCTGGAGCGTCACGTCCGGCAGCATGACCGACACGGTCACGACCAATGGCAAGCATCACGGGCACTACAAGGCCGGCTCAGACACCGGTAACGTGAGAGTGGTCGCCCACGGGAAGCCGGGCGAACCTTCCGACACCGCCGTGGTGACCGTGACCCCCGCGACTGTCGCGACCGTGGCGGTGAGTCCCGCGACGGCAAGTCTCGTCGTCGGGCAGACCGTGCAGCTGACCGCGACGCCGCAAGATGTGGACGGCAATCTCTTGAGCGGGCGCGTTGTGACGTGGGCGTCGACCAACCCTGGGGTCGCGACGGTGAACGCCAACGGCCTGGTGAGCGGTGTGGCCGCGGGCGCGGCAACCGTGATGGTGGCGTGCGAAGGGCAGAGCACCCCAGTGGCGATCACGGTGACTGTCGTGCCGGTGGCGTCGGTGGCGGTGAGCCCCGCGTCGGCGAACGTGATCGTGGGCCAGACCGCGCAGCTCACGGCAACTCCGAAGGATGCGAATGGCAATCCGCTCAGCGGGCGGACCGTGACGTGGGCGACGAGCAATGCGGCCGTGGCCTCGGTGAGCGGGAATGGGCTGGTCACGGGCGGGGCGGCCGGGACGGCGACCATCACCGCGAGTAGCGAGGGCCAGAACGGCACGGCGGCCATCACGGTAACGGTGGTGCCGGTGGCGTCGGTGTCGGTGAGCCCCGCCTCAGCGACAATCCTCCTCGGGCAGACCGCGCAGTTGACCGCAACCCCGAAAGACGCGAATGGCAGCGCATTGACCGGGCGCGTCGTGACGTGGGCGAGTAGCGCGCCCGGTGTCGCGAGCGTCTCGGCGAGCGGGCTCGTGACCGGCGTCGCGGCCGGCAGCGCGACGCTCACGGCGACGAGCGAAGGCAAGAGCGGCACCGCGTCGATCACGGTCACGATCGTCCCGGTGGCCGCGGTGGCAGTCACGCCGGCCGCGCCCAATATCCGGGTGGGCGGCACGGTGCAGCTCACCGCGACCGCGACGGACTCGGCGGGCAACGTGCTGACGGGGCGCGTCGTGACCTGGGCGAGCAGTGCGCCCGGGGTGGCCAGCGTGAACGGGAGTGGGTTGGTGACAGGGGTCGCCGCGGGGACGGCGATGCTGACGGCCACGAGTGGGGGAAAGAGCGGGACGGCGACGGTCACGGTCACGATCGCCCCGGTAGCCTCCGTGACACTCAGCCCGGGCTCGCCCAGCATCCGCGTCGGCGGCACAGTGCAGCTCGCCGCGACGACGAAGGACTCGGCGGGCAACGTCTTGACGGGCCGCGTCGTGACCTGGGCGAGTAGTGTGCCCGCCGTCGCGACCGTGTCGGCGACCGGTTTGGTGACGGGCGTCGCCGCAGGCACCATCACGATCACCGCGACGAGCGAGGGCCAGAGCGGGACGGCGACGGTCACGGTGACGATCCCGCCGGTGGCGTCGGTTGCCGTGAGTCCGAGCTCGTCGAGCCTCCAGATTGGCGGCACGGTGCAGCTCACCGCGACGACGAAGGACTCGGCCGGCAATGTGTTGACTGGGCGCGCCGTGACCTGGGCGAGTAGCGCGCCCGCCGTCGCGACCGTGTCGGCGAGCGGTCTGGTGACCGCCGTGGCCGCAGGCAGCGCGACGCTCACGGCAACGAGCGAAGGGAAGAACGGTACGGCGACCGTCACGGTGAACCCCGTACCGGTGGCGTCGGTGACCGTGAGCCCGGCAGCGAACAACCTGGTCATTGGCCAAACCGCGCAGCTGTCAGCCTCGACCAAGGACTCGGCCGGGAACGTGCTGACGGGTCGCACGATCACGTGGGCGAGCAGCAGCACGACCGTGGCCACCGTAAGCGCCAGCGGGTTGGTCACCGCGAAGGCGGCGGGGTCGGCGACCATCACGGCCACGAGCGAGGGCAAGAGCGGGACGGCCAGCGTCACGGTGACCGTCGTTCCGGTTGCCACGGTGACGGTGAGCCCCGCCTCGGCCAGTGTGGCGGCCGGACAGACGGCGCAGCTCACCGCGACCGCGAAGGACGCCGGCGGCAACGTGCTGACCGGGCGGGTCGTGACGTGGGCGACGAGTAACGCCGCGGTGGCCACCGTATCGAGCGGCGGGCTCGTCAGCGGGCTCGTGGTCGGAACGGCGACGATCACCGCGACGAGCGAGGGGCAGAGCGGCACCAGCGCCATCGCGGTGACGGTCGCCGCGGCGGGCTGCGCGGCCGCATGCCGCTACGTGGCCGTGAACGGCAACGACGGAAACGCCGGGACGAAGACGGCGCCGTGGCGCACGATTCAGCACGCGGCTGACGTCATGAACGCCGGTGACACCGTGATCGTGAACGACGGCGTCTACACCGGCGGGGCCAACGTCGTGCTCATCACGCGCAGCGGCACCGCGGCGGCCTGGATGGTATTCCGTGCCGCCAATCGCTGGGGCGCCATCATCGACGGCCAAAACAACAGCTCGACCACGGGCTTCGAGATCAACGGCAACTACATCCGCGTGGAGGGCTTCGAGGTGCGCAACACCAGCCGCTACGCGATGGAAACGTACGGCGGCCGGGAGGACATCGCCGGCAACCACGACGTCGTCCTGGTGCAGAATCACCTCCACGACGTCGGGCACATCTGCACCGGCACCACCGGCGGGATCGTGGGCGTGTCGGCATACTCGGACAACCTGACCATCGAGCGCAACGTGATCCACGATATCGGGCGGCTCGGGCCGGGCGAACAGGGCTGCGTCGAACCCAACGCCAACTGGCAGAACCACGATCACGGCGTGTACAACGGCGTGGGCAACAATGTCGTGATTCGCAACAACGTGTTCTACAACTTCACGCACGGCTGGGCGATCCAGCGCTACAACGGCGGCGGCTCGGTCACGACCGGGCTGACGATCGTGAACAACACGTTCGGCTTCCCGAATCCGTGGCGCGACGCGCAGATCATCATCGCGACCCCGACGAACGGCGTGGTGATCGCCAACAACCTCTTCTACCAGCCCACCACCGCCGGCGTGTGGTTCGACGGGTCCAACGGGGGAACGCTGGTGGGGAACATCTCCACGAACGCCATCCAGACCGGCGGCTCGGGTCTCACCATGAGCGGCAACATGCAGAATACCGATCCGCTCTTCGTGAACGCCACCGCGTTCAACTTCCACCTGACGGCCAGCAGTGCGGCCCGGGGCCTGGGCGTGGCGACCTGGTGTCCGTCCGTCGACTTCGACGGCGTGCCCAGAACCGGCGCCTGTAGCGCGGGGGCGTACCAGAACTGACGATGTGAGCGGCGTCACGGCGGGCATGATGAGCCGCCGTGGCGCCGCGCCGCTGTCCCGATATTGACAGGACGCGTTTTCGCGCGTCTCTTCTCACCCATGCGGCTCACCACTTTCCCCTTGCTGCTGCTGGTCGGGGGCGTATTTCTTACCTGCACATGTGCCCGGGTCGAGGACGCCCTGGGTCCGCCGTTGATCCCTGGCGCGCCCCCGCCGGGATGCGGGAACACGGGGGCTGGCGTGTGCTACCACGTGGCCACGACCGGGAACGATGCGAACCCCGGGACCGCGGCCCAACCATTCCTCACGATCCAGCATGCCGCCGACGTCGTGAACGCCGGTGACGGGGTGCTGGTGGAGAATGGCGTCTACACAGGTGGCTCGACGGTAGTGTCGATCAGTGCCAGTGGCACGGCGACGAACCGGATCGTGTTTCGCGCCGCGAACCGCTGGGGGGCGATCATCGACGGCAATAACAACGCCTCCACGGCCGGCATCGCGATTCCGGGCGGGTTCGTGTGGGTCGAGGGGTTCGAGGTCCGGAACACGAGCCGCTATGGGATCGACACCGACGTCGGGCATGACCAGGTGGTCATCGGCAACCACGTGCACGACATCGGGCGGATCTGTTCGGGGACGACGGGGGGCATCGTCGGCATCGACGCCTACGCATCGGGGTTGGTGATCGCGGCGAATTGGGTCCACGACGTCGGGCGCTTCGGGCCCGGTGAAAACGGGTGCACGCCCCCCAACAACAACTGGCAGAATCACGATCACGGGATTTACAACGGAATCGGGACGAACGTCCTGATCGTGAACAACGTGTTCTACAACCTCAAGCACGGTTGGGCGATCCAGCGCTACGATGGTGGCGGCGAAGTCGTCCACGGCCTGTGGATCCTGAACAACACGTTCGTGGGTGCCAATCCGAACCGCGACGGTCAGATCATCATCGCCACCGAGACGACGAACCTGGTGATCGCGAACAACCTCTTCTACCAGGCGGGAAACGCAGGGGTGTTGTTCGAGGGGGCCGGCGCCGGTACGACGCTCACCGGGAACGTGTCAACGAATGCGCTGCAGCTCGGCGGGTCGAGCCTCGTCACGAGCAGCAACCTCGAGAATACCGATCCGCTCCTCAACAACCCCTTGGGCCTCGACTTCCACCTGACGGGCGGGAGTCCGGCGCGCAACGCCGGCGTGAAGTCGTGGTGCCCGTCCATCGATTACGACGGCGTGGTGCGGTCCGCGTGCAGCGCCGGGGCGTTCCAGTAACGCGGGTCTACCGCAGGTCGAAGGCGCGCATCCACATCTCGAGGGCCAGGATCCGAAACAGACCGAGGTAGGCTTCCTCAGAGGCTCCGGCGGCTTGGGGCGAGGCATACCAGCGGCGCAGCGCCGCGACGTCCACGTACCGCTCGCAGCGCATTGAATCCTCGATCAGCGCCGTCACCTGTGGACGCAGATCGTGCGCCAACCAGCGGCGGTCGGGCGCGGCGAAGCCGAGCTTGCTGGTGCGTTCCCGCACTGTGTCGGGGAGCACACCCCGCATCGCCTCGCGGATCGCGAACTTGCTCCAGCCGTGGTGCACCTTGAGGTGGTCGGGCAACGAAATGCCGTACTCCACGAGCTTGTGATCGAGGAGGGGGACGCGCGCTTCCAGGGAGAATGCCATGGACGAGCGGTCTTCCATGCGCAACAGCAACGGCAGCGTATCCATCATGATGTCGTCGACCTGGATGCGCTGCATCACGCTGACGCCGGTTTTGGCCGATCCGCCCTCCTTCGCGTAGCGCCACCACCGCGTCGCCGGCGTGCTCTCGCCGCCCAGCGCGCGGTCCCAATCGGTCCGGAGCACACCCTCGAGCAGGGAGTCGACGCCGAGCAGGCGGCGCAGGGTCGTCGGCAGGTAGCGATAGCCGCGGCGGAGGTTGAGGACGTAATACAGGTCGCCCTGCGTCAGCATCGCCCCCGCCTCGCGCGCGAAGCGCAGCAGTCGTCCAGACCGCAGCAACGAGGCGAGATAGGCATAACGAAATTTCGCGTACCCGCCGAAGACCTCGTCGCCACCCTGACCGTCCAACAACACCTTGACGCCCGCGTCCCGGGCGGTGCGCATGACCGACCACTGGGCGTAATAGCTCAACGAGGCGAAGGGCATGTCCTGGTGCCACGCCATTTTCGGGAACGTCTCCCAGAAGTCCTCGGCCGAGGGGAACACGAGGTGGGATTCGGCGCCGGCGGAGCGCGCCACCGTGTCGGCGTAGGTGCGCTCATCCAGTTCCGGGTACTTCCAGCACGACGTGAACGTGAGGAAGCGGTCCCCCAGGGCGGTGGCCTGATCAGGTTGCTCGCGCCAGATCTTGCCGATCAAGGAGACGACGGTCGACGAGTCGATGCCGCCACTGAGGCAGCTCCCCGCGCGCACATCGCTGACGAGGTGGGATTGCATCGTGCTCTCGAGCAGCGTTCGTAGCCCGTCGAGGCGCACGCTATCGCGGACGCCGTTGGCGTGCTGCGGCGTGAGCTGCCAGTAGCTGCGGACGTCGATCTGGCCTGTGGCGGCATGGACCGTGAGGCAGTTCCCGGGAGGAAGCGCTTTCACCGCGCCGATCAGCGTCCGCTCGCCGTAGTCGCAGTTGGCGTGGAGGAGGAAGCCGATGGCGGCATCGTCGTCCG
>Ga0193710_1000010_pt1 | contig 17288 bp, 13 predicted proteins | sample H3m1metaG_FD_144923 | JGI IMG/M metagenome (GOLD analysis project Ga0193710, IMG submission 144923) | Soil microbial communities from a riparian zone of the East river system, Colorado, United States - H3m1 | ecosystem: Environmental > Terrestrial > Soil > Riparian zone | place: USA: East River... | reverse complement strand
CTCATCTCGGGCGCCAGGTCGTACGTCGCCACTTTCTGCGACGGCACGAGGAGCCGCTCTTCCCCTTTGTAGGGAGGCTCGATCCCGCCGTTGAAGAAGTAGGTGACGTGCGCGTACTTCTCGGTCTCTGCGGTGCGGAACATCGTCTTGCCGCGCTCCGACAAGACCTCGGCGACGATGCGCGACAAGACCATCGGTCCGAACGCGACGGGGAAGGGAAGCGTCGCGTCGTACTGGGTCATCGTGACGAGCGGGACCGCCGGCCGGTCCTTCACCTCGAAGCCGTCGAAACCTGTCAGGGCGAGCGCCCGCACGATCTGGCGCATGCGGTCGGCGCGGAAGTTGAAGCAAAAGACGCCGTCGCCCGCCTTGATGCGCGGCGCGTTCGCGATCACGCGCGGTTTCACGAACTCGTCGGTCTCGCCCGCCTCGTACGCTTGCTTGATCGCGGTGATGGGATCGGGCACCACGGCGCCGACACCACTCACCATCGCATCGTATGCGAGCTTCGTGCGATCCCAGCGCTTGTCGCGGTCCATCGCATAGTATCGCCCTACGACCGTGGACACGACCGCCTGACCGCCGCCGTTGTTTTTGACCGCCGCAGTCAGGTCTTCCATGAACCCCAGCCCCGACGTCGGCATCGTATCCCGCCCGTCGAGCCAGGCGTGGATCGCGACGGGAACGCCGGCCCGCCGGCCCAATTCGACCGCGGCGGGCAGGTGCGCGTCGAGCGCGTGGACGCCGCCGTCGCCGATGAGGCCCATGAGGTGCAGCGTGCCGCCCGACTTGCGCACCGTGGCGCACAGATCGACGAGCGCGGGAATCTGGAAGAACTCGCCCGACTTGATCGACTGGGAGATGCGCACGATGTCTTGCGCGACGACGCGGCCGGCGCCCAGGTTCAAGTGGCCGACCTCGCTGTTGCCCATCTGTCCGTCGGGGAGGCCGACGGGAAGTCCCGAGGCGTCGAGCAGCGTGCGCGGCGCGCGCTCCCAGAGCCGGTGCCACGTGGGCGTGCGCCCCAGCTCGACGGCGTTGCCCTCGCGCGCAGCGCGAAAGCCCCAGCCGTCGAGCACGATCAGGACGACCGGGGTGCGCCCGCCGCGGCTCGTTGTCATATTGAAGGGGATGCAAGTTAGCCGGATCGTTCACGCCCTACCAGTTGCACTCGGATTTCTCCTCCCGGGCCCGCCCGCGTGGGCGCAAGGTCTCGCGCGCTATCGCGTCACCAACGACGGCGAATGGTTCTATCAGGAACCCAATGGCCGGCGGCTCGCGCGGCTCGCGCGCGGCGCCATCGTGACTGGCGATCCCGCGTCGAGCGGCGACTGGATGCACGTGGTTCTCGAGGGCTACATCTTCGCGACCTCCGTGGGGCCGAGCCCGCGCCCCGACTTCGACCTCGCCGTCACGCACGCGCCGGACGAGAACCTCCGCTCCTCGGCGGGCGGCGCGCTGGTCGCGAAACTCGCCGAGGGCTTCGGGCTGAAGAAGGTCGGGCAGGACGCCCGCTGGGTGCACGTGACGCGCGACGGCTGGGTTCAAACGTCCGCGCTGGCCCTAGCCCCGGCCGTGAGTGCAACGCGCACGGTCTCCGACTCCGACACCGCATCCGCCCAGGGTGCGTCAACCCCGGCGCCACGCGCCGGGGGGGACAGCACGCCAGCAGCCGCACCCAGCTCCGGCCGCGCCCAAGCCCCACGTCCCACCACGCTGTACCGCGCCCCCGACGGCCCCGAAGCCGGCACGGTCGGCGCCGAGACGCCGTTGCGTGTCCTGAGCCGCAGCGGTGAGTGGGCTCGTGTGCAGCTCGAAGGTTGGGTCAAGACGACGGAGCTGCAGGATGCGCCGCCCGGGGTGCAGATCGGCGTGAGCGCCGCGGAGCTGCGTGCGGAGCCGCAGCGCTACGCGGGACAGGTGCTGCGCTGGACGTTGCAGTTCATCGCCGTGCAGAAGGCGGACGATCTGCGCCCCGACATTCCGACGGGCGCCAACTACGTGCTGGCGCGCGGGCCGCTCCCCGAGCGGGGATTCGTTTACATGATTATTCCGGACGGGAGGCTCGGCGCCGTGCAGGCGCTCGCGCCCCTCGCCAACATCCAGGTTACCGTCAAAGTGCGCCAAGGTCGCAGCCGTTTCCTCGGCAATCCTGTGGTGGAACTGATTTCGCTGGAGGCATCCCCGTGAACGACATACTGGCCGAGCGCATTCGGCGCAGGTTGGAGACGATGTCCGACGAGCAGGCGTATCAGGTGCTCGACTACGTCGAGTTTTTGGAGTCGAAGTACGCGCAGCGGGCAGCCGGGGCGCCGGCGTTTCAGAAGGTGGCTGAGACGCTGGAGGACACGCTGCGCGCCGGCCGCGTGCCGCTGAACATCATCCGCGGCACGATGGACACCGTGGGGAAGGCCGGCCGCTTCTTGGAAGGCCTGGCCGCCGCTGGCAAAGCAGCCGTAGAAGACGCCACGAAGAAAGTGACCGAGAAGGCGACCGACACGCCCGTTGAGGAATCCAAGCCCCCCGCATAACTTTCGCCATGGGAACCTTCCGAACCGACGTCGCCCTCACCTTTGACGACGTGCTGCTCGTGCCCCGTCACTCGACGGTCCATCCCCGCAACGTTTCCGTCGCCAGTCGCTTCACCCGCGCCATCTCGCTCAACATCCCGCTCGTTTCCGCCGCCATGGACACCGTGACCGAAGCGGACATGGCGATGGCGATGGCGCGCGAGGGGGGGATCGGCGTGATCCACAAGAACATGCCGATCGACCGCCAGGCGGCGGAGGTCGACCGCGTGAAGCGCAGCGAGTCGGGGATGATCATGAACCCGATCACCCTCGGCCCCGACGCGGCGTTGCGCGAGGCGCATCATTTGATGGCGCGCTTCAAGATCTCGGGCGTGCCGATCGTCGACGGGGCGGGCAAGCTGATCGGCATCATCACGAACCGCGACCTGCAGTTCGAGCGCGAGCTCGACCGGCCGATCCGCGACGCCATGACCAAGGAGAAGCTCGTCACCGCGCCCGTCGGTACGACGCTCGACGAGGCCGAGCGCATCCTCGCCAAGCACCGCATCGAGAAGCTCCCCGTCGTCGACAAACAGGGCGTCTTGAAGGGCCTGATCACCATCAAGGACATCTTCAAGCGGCGCCAGCACCCCGATGCCAACAAGGACGCGCACGGCAGGCTGCGGGTCGCCGCCGCGGTGGGCGGCACGGCCGACGCGAAGCCGCGCGCCGCGGCGCTGATCAACGCCGGGTGCGATGTGCTCGTGGTGGACTCGGCGCACGGGCACTCGCAGGGCGTGCTCGACACGGTGGCGATGCTGCGCGAGGCATTCCCCGACGTGCAGCTCGTCGCGGGGAACGTCGCGACGACGGCCGGGGCGAAGGCGCTCGTCGAGCGCGGCGTCGACGCCGTGAAAGTCGGCGTCGGGCCCGGCTCGATCTGCACCACGCGCGTCGTCACGGGGATCGGCGTGCCGCAGGTGACGGCCATCGTCGACGCGGTGCGGGGCGCGGGGGACATTCCCGTCATCGCCGACGGCGGGATCAAATACTCGGGCGACGTCGTGAAAGCGCTGGCGTCGGGCGCCGAGAGCGTGATGATGGGCTCGATGCTCGCCGGCACCGAGGAGAGTCCGGGCGAATCATTTCTGCTCGAGGGACGCCGCTTCAAGGTGATCCGCGGCATGGGGAGCCTCTCCGCCATGGAGGAAGGCTCGGCCGATCGCTACTTCCAGGAGGGCGAGGTCTCGCCGCAGAAACTCGTGCCCGAGGGGATCGAGGGGCGTGTGCCGTTCAGGGGGCCCGTGTCCGATGTCATCTTCCAGATGGTCGGCGGGTTGCGGAGCGGAATGGGCTACTGCGGCGTCTGCGACATCAAGGCGTTGCGCACCGAGACGGAATTCATCCGGATCACGACGGCGGGGCTCCGGGAATCGCATCCGCACGACGTGGTGATCACCCGAGAAGCCCCGAACTACAGCATTTAGCAGGTTATGACGTTTGGTGCGCCGGCTCTTGCGCGGGCGCGACCAGAGGCGCTTCATCAATACATGCGCGCGATCCCCCTCGCCGCTCTGCTCTGGCTGGTCACATCACCCGCCGCATCGCAGACCGCCGGCGATTCGACCGCCTCCTTTTCCGCGGACCGCTACGTCATCGACGCCGCCAAGCTCGTGCGTGAGGATGGCGTGCGCTCATTCTCCGATCTCCTCGTCGGTCAGGTGCCGGGGCTCCTCGTTATCCCGGGTTGGGGGCTGAACGGTAGCGGCGCGCGCATCCGTTTCGCCGGGGTCCGTTCACTCGTCGACGACCCGCCGTTGATCCTCGTGGACGGCATGCGGGTCGACGCTGAGGAGAACGCGACGCTCTTCTTCCTCGATGGACCTGGTCCCCTGCGCCTTGAAGACCTCAGCGTCGAGGATGTGGAATCGATCGAGGTGCTGCGTGGTCCCGCGTCCGGCGCGGTCTACGGCCCGGGGGCGGCGAATGGCGTGATCTTGATCCACACCAAGGCCGGCCGTTCGGGTCCGCCGCGGTGGGAGACGTACGCACAGGGCGGGTTCGAATCCGGCCAGTCGAACTGGCCGGCGAATTACGGCGGCGTGGATGTCGACAATGTGAATCCGCGGATGCGGACCGGCGGGTGCCACCTGACCGAGCAAGCCGCGGGGCAATGCGTCCAGGACTTCGTGCAGTCATCCAATCCGCTCGTACAGCACAGTCCCTTCGAGACGGTGCTGCGGCACCAAGTGGGGTTCAGCGGATCCGGCGGACCGAGCTGGGGCACGTTTCGGCTGGCCGGCGCGTTCGACGGTGACGCCGGTCCCTACGCGATTCCGGGCGTGAGCCCGGCCGTCGACAACTTCAAGCGTTGGAACCTGCGCGGCACCGGCGCGATCCACCCGTTTTCCGGATTCGACGTGGGTATTGGCCTCGCGCGCATGTCGAGCGACTTGCGCCTGCCCACGTACGCCCCGATTCAGGCGGCCTTGCTCGGCCCAAGCGACGACTCGCAGTTCGAGTGGGATTCGGTGTTCCACTACCCCGGCGGGCAGCATCTCGACCGAACGTCCTGGTCGATTGACGCTCGCGGCACGCTGCTCCCCTGGTTGACCGTGCGGGGTGAATTGGGACGCGATGACGTCGACCAGCGAGAAGGCCTTGTGGACCCCACTCAATTCCGCTTCGACGGTCTCCAGCACGTCGTGCACAATCGGAGGGCGCTGAGCGCGTCGGTCCGGAGTCCCATCGGCCCGCGAGTGAGGTTGGAAGCAACGATCGGGTACGAGCGGTTCGGCCGGCGTCTCGAGGTAACCGAAACGTATGGGCGAGACACGACGCCGTTCTGCGTGCCGCCGTCGCCCTGCTCGATGGGGTTTTCTCTGATGGAGCGCCGCACGGAGGGACTCTACGTCACGGAGGAGCTCGTCGTTCGCGACCGGCTCTCAATTACGGGTGCGTTGCGCCACGACTACTTCGACGAGTACCGGTTGAGTGTGACCCATCCCAGTATCGCCGTCGCGTGGCTTGCCCGGGCCGGGACGGTGGGCCCCGTGAGTCGTCTCCAACTGCGTGCCGCGTATGGGTCGGCGGGAAGCCCGCCGCCCGACGTCGTCGCCTTTGTCGTCGTCCCGCCTCCGGCGCCGTCGCGGCCTCCGTTCCGGCCCGATCGGACGAGATCATTCGAGCTCGGCGCGGACGCCGGACTCCTGAGCGGAAAGTGGGCGGCTGGACTCACGTATTACGACATGCATTCGGACGTGGGGACGCTGCAGACGATCGCATCATCCAGCGGCGTCTTCACCATCTATTTGGGTGGCAACAAGATCCGCAACCAGGGTGTCGCCGCGACGCTCTCCGGCCGCGTGCTCGATCGTTCCACGCTCGCGTGGGACGTCCGCCTGTCCGTCTGGGGAAACCGCAACCGAGTGATCGCGTTGTCGGGGGCGCCCTCCTTCAACGGATTCCAGACCTTTGCCCCCGGGCTTCCCCCGGGATCGTATCTCGCGCCCCGCATCCGGAGTTACGCCGACGCCAACGGCGATGGCATCATCGTTCCATCCGAAGTCGTGATCGATACGCTGTCCGGATGGGCGGGCACACCAAACCCGACCCAAGGCGCGGCGGTGAGCTCCGCGTTGCGGTTTGGGCGGTGGCGCGTAGCGACGACGCTCGAGTACCGCGCCGGCCAGACGCTGATCAACGGGTTGGAGTGGCTTCGTTGCGGAAACCTCGGCACCTGTCGTGGGCGCAACGATCCCACGGCGTCGCTCGAGGCGCAGGCGGTCGCGTCGGCGGCCACAAGAGCGGTCACGGTCGATTACTTCGAGGACGCGGATTACCTGAAAGTCCGCGACCTGTCTGTGAGCTTCGATGTCCCCGCCGGCGCTGCGTCGCTGCTGCGCGCCCGCGGCGCGACAATCACCCTGGTCGGCCGCAACCTCCTCACCCTGACGGGATACTCCGGCGTCGATCCCGAAGCAGGCAGCTATCCGCTATCGATCGCCGGCCTGCCTCCCAGCGTCGCGGACCTCGGCACCCTGCCGCCGTTGCGCTCGTGGACGCTTCGCGTCCAACTCGCCTACTGACCTCTAACGCCCGGCTCTATTGACAGATCGCCGGTCGCGGCGAACCTTGGGGCGGGTTCCACCGTCGATTCGTCACCCTTCCCAAGGGAGTCCCGCATGAGCCTGTGGGCTACCAAATCCATCACCGCGCTGCGCGCCGAGGCTGACGCAACCGGAGAGCAATCGCTCAAACGGGCGCTCGGCCCCCTCAACCTGATTACGCTGGGTATCGGCGCCATCATCGGCGCGGGGATCTTCGTGCTCACCGGCCAGGCCGCGGCGCTCCATGCCGGCCCCGCCGTCCCGCTCTCCATGGCCCTCGTTGGCGTCGCCTGTGCCTTCGCCGGCCTCTGCTACGCCGAAATGGCGAGCGCCGTGCCCGTTGCCGGCAGCGCCTACACCTACTCCTACGCCACGATGGGCGAGCTGATCGCCTGGATCATCGGCTGGGACCTGGTGCTCGAGTACGCCGCCGGAGCCGCGACAGTGGGCGTGGGTTGGTCCGGCCACCTCGTCTCGCTCCTCAGCCAGGTCGGCATCGTGATCCCCACGCACCTCGCCGCGTCGCCGACGCAGTGGTGCACGGCGGCACAGGTCACTTCTCAGGTAGCGGGGTGCGGGCACTCGGGGCTGAATTTCACCGGCGCCTGGGTCAACCTGCCGGCCGTCTTCATCGTGATCCTGATGTCTACGATCCTGGTCATCGGGATCAAGGAGTCGGCGCGGGTCAATAACTTCATAGTCCTGCTCAAGGTCGCGATCATCCTGTTGATCGTCGCCATCGGGCTGGGACACATCACTCCCGCCAACTGGAAGCCGTTCATCCCACAGAACACGGGCGAGTGGGGCACCTACGGGTGGTCGGGTGTGCTGCGCGGTGCCGGCCTCGTGTTCTTCGCCTACATCGGGTTCGACGCGGTGTCGACCGCGGCCCAGGAGGCGAAGAATCCACAGAAGGACATGCCGATCGGCATCCTCGGCTCGCTCGCGATCTGCACGATTCTCTACATCGTCGTGTCCGCGGTGCTCACCGGGATGGTGCCCTACACGGAGCTGAACAACGCGGCACCGGTCGCCTACGCATTCGAGAAGGTCGGCGCGCCGCACTGGGTGCGTCTGTCGATCGACGTCGGCGCCGTGCTGGGGCTCGCCTCGGTGATCCTCGTGATGCTGCTCGGGCAGTCACGCGTGTTCTATTCGATGTCGCGCGACGGCCTGCTCGGCAAATGGGCGGGGGCCGTGCATCCCAAGTACCGCACACCCTACCTGTCGACGATCTTCACCGGTGTCGCAGTGACGATCGCGACGGGGCTCCTGCCGCTGCAGCTGCTCGGTCAGCTGGTGAACATCGGCACGCTGCTCGCGTTCGTGCTGGTGTGCGCCGGGGTGTGGATCCTCCGCAGCAAACGCCCCGAGCTCGATCGTCCTTTCCGGACGCCGTGGGTGCCGTTCGTCCCGATCATGGGCGTGATCTGCTGTCTGGGTCTGATGGCCACGCTCCCGGCGGATACCTGGATCCGGCTGATCGTCTGGTTGCTGATCGGGTTTGTCATTTACTTCGGCTATAGTCGCAAGCATAGCCGGTTACAACAGGAACTCAGAGCTAAAGGCGGGCAATAAAGGCGTAGAAGAAGAGCGTAAGAAAAGGGTAGAAGAAAGGCGTAGAACACGGTTCTGTTCTACGCCTTTCTTTTACGCCTCCCTTGTACGTATTTATCTCCCCATGTCGACGTCGACGAATGGCGTGGCCGTTCCGCCCGAGCGCGCTCGCGCTTCCCAGGAGATCGGCGCTGTCTTAACACCCGACCGACGCGTCGTGCTGACCACGCACGTCAACGCCGACGGCGACGGCGTCGGCAGCGAGATCGGTCTCTGGCACTTGCTCAAGGCGCGCGGCGTCACGGCGACGATCGCGAACCCGACGGGAATCCCCGACCGCTTCGCCTTCCTGTTGCCCGACGGCGTCGATGCGTCCGACCGCGCCGTGAAGGAAATCGAGCGCGCCGACGTGATCGTCGTGCTCGACATCGGGGACCTCGACCGCCTCGGTGACTTGGGGCACGCGGTGCGGCAACGCGCGGTCCCGACCGTGTGTATCGATCACCACGTCAGTCCCGGCTCACTGCCCCCCGGCCCGCGCCTCATCGCGCCGGAGGCGACCGCCACGGCCGAACTGGTCTTCGATCTTGCCAGCGCTCTTGGATGGCCGCTGAATCCGGAAAGTGCCCGGGCGCTGTACGTGGGCATCCTCACCGACACGGGGGGCTTCCGGTTCTCGAATACCTCGGCGCGCGCGCTGCGGGTCGCCGCGGCGCTGCTCGAGCGGGGCGTCGATCCCGAGGGGATCTACGAGTCGGTGTACGCGAGTGCGCCGGAGGGCCGGGTTCGGTTGACCGCCGAGGTGTTGCAAACGCTGGTGGTGGAAGCCGGGGTCGGGTTGGCGTGGGTCACCGTGCCTCTCGACGCGCTCGACCGCCACGACGCCACCGCCGATGATCTGGACGGCATCGTGGAGTTCCCCCGTTCGATCGCCGGCGTGCGGCTCGCCTTGCTCTTTCGACAGATCGCGAACGGGCGCATCAAAGTCTCGTTCCGCTCGATGGGCGCGGTGGACGTGGCCGACTTGGCGCACCAGTTCGGCGGGGGCGGGCACAAGAAGGCCGCCGGCGCGTCGTTCGAGGGCTCGATGGCCGAGGTGGAAGCGAAGGTGCTCGCCGCGTCGCGCGTGTATCTCAAGGAGCACGGCGAGCGGCGAGCGGTGAAGCGTTAGAGCGGGAAGGCTGAATTCCGCAGCAGCGTGACGTAGAAGGCGATGTTGCGGGCGTAGTCGGTAATCGCCACCCGCTCGTTCGTGCCGTGGATGCGCGCCAGGTCGGCCCGCGTGAGCGACAACGCGCCCGTGCGATAGACGTTGGACGTCAGCTTGTCGAAGTGCCGCGCGTCAGTCCCTCCCACCACCAGCCACGGCGTCACGATCACACCGGGGGCGATCCGCCGCAGGGTGTTCTCCATCAGCCGAAAACTCATCGAGGTGTCCGGCGACACCGGCGACGGTTCGTTGGCGCTTTCCGGGATCACGCGGATCGTCACGCGCGGATCGTCGATCGCCTCCTTCGCGTGCGCCACCACGCCGGCGACCGAGTCGCCCGGGAGGATCCGGAAGTTGACGACCGCGCGCGCCATGGACGGCAGCACATTGTCCTTCACGCCCGCCGCGATGATCGTCGGGGCGGTGGTCGTGCGCAGCATGGCGTTGCCGCTCGGCGTCGCCCCGAACTCGCGCTCGATCACGCCGGAGAGCAACCAGCGGTTACCGAGCGCCAGGCGCCGAGAGAACGACATCTCGGGGCCGATGTAGTCGAGCATCGCGGCGGTGGCTCCGCTGATGCGGCGCGGCATCTGCTGCTCCTCGAGCTCCGCCACCGCCTCGCCGAGGATCCCGATCGCCGTCTGGGGCGGCGGCATTGACGAGTGGCCTCCCTCCGCCTGGACCGTCAACTCGAGGCTCACGTACCCCTTCTCGGCGATGCCGACCAGGGCGACGGGATCCGAGATGCCCGGCACGAGCCCAGTCGTAATCGCGCCGCCCTCGTCGACCACGTATTGCAGCCGCACGCCGCGTGACGCGAGCAGCGCGGCAGTGCGCGCCGCGCCGTTTCGGCCGCCGACCTCCTCGTCATGCCCGAACGCGAGATAGATGGTGGTGTGGGGAGTGGCGCCCTCGGCGACGAGCCGCTCGACGGCCTCGAGGATCGCCATGAGGTTGCCCTTGTCGTCGAGCGCGCCACGGCCCCAGACGTAGCCGTCCGCGATGCGTCCCGCGAAGGGCGGGTACGTCCAGCTGCTCTCGGCCTCGACCGGAACGACATCCTGATGCGCCATCAAGAGGATCGGCGCGATGCTCGTGTCGCTGCCCCGCCACGTGTACAACAGGCTGTATCCGTTCGTGACTTCGCGCTTCAGGCGGCCGTGCAGCTTGGGGAAACGAGTGCGCAAGTACTCCTGGAAACGCGCGAACTCGATCAGAGCTTGGCCGTCTGGCGACGCCGACGCGTCGCGCGAGATGGTGCGGAACTGGAGGGCGCCGGCGAGGCGGGCAGCGGCGCCCGCCGTATCGATCGCCAGCGGGACGCCGGGTGGAACCGAGACCTGACGCGATGTGAACCGCGATGCGCGATAGAAGAGCGTCGCGATGAGCAGCAGCAGGCCCAGCGCGACGCCAAGGGCGGCCTTCTTCATGCCCTAAAGACTACTGCGGATCGATCGGGGGCGCCTGCGACAGGGGTCCCATGCCGATACCGCCGATCGTGCCGTCCGGGTTGAGCACCCAGCGCACGAGCAGCGGCTCGCCGAAATCGCTGAACTTCGCGGTGCGCCAGTACTGCGTGCGGCCGTTGCGCTTCACGAACTTCTCTTCGATGACAGCCGTCTCGGTGCCCGCGCGCAGGGCGAGCTGGTCCACCGAGCCCCGGATCCTCTGCCGCAGTGTCGTGTCGCGCTGCGCCTCGGCGGGATGGTGGGCGAACAGGCTGTCGACCTGACCCGTGTAGAGCCACACCGTGTATTGGCGCGCCAAGGCGAGTGAATCGGGGCGCTGTGCGGGGGGGGCCTGAAGCAGTAGAGCCAGAAAGACCAAATGCACAGGAAGCCTCTCGTCGGGGATGCTGTTCTGACGAGCCCGATGCACGCAGGGTTTCAGTGACTTCCGCGCCTGGCTACATTCCCGGCGTGTCAGCTTCTGATCTCACGCAACGCGTCCGCGACGCTCTCGCCACCGTCCAGAACCCACGGCTGGGGCGGGACTTGGTCGCCGCCGAGATGGTCAAGGACCTCGCCGTCGACGAGGCCGGCGCGGTCACGTTCACGTTTGTGCTCACCCGCGAAGATCCCGCGTCGCTGGCTCGCGATGCGCGCAAAGCAGTTCAGGGTGTCGAGGGGGTGAAGGGCGTCAAGGTCAATGTGGTCGATTCGGCCGGCGGAGGATCGCCCCGCGCGCGTCCACCGGCCGGCGGACCCGCGGTCCCTCCTCCCCCAACGCCCGACGAAATGCCCGCGCTGGGCAAGGTCCTCGCGATCTCGAGCGGCAAGGGCGGGGTGGGGAAGTCGACGGTGTCGGCGAATCTCGCCGCGGCCCTCGCCAAACACGGCCATCGCGTGGGACTAATGGACGCCGACATCTACGGCCCCAACATCCCGCGGATGTTCGGCCTCGCCGAGAGCGACAAGCCCGAGGTGCGCGGCGGCAAGATCCAGCCCCTCGAGGCGCACGGCGTGAAGTTGATGTCACTCGGCTTCATCGTCGAGCGCGATGCGCCGGCGATTTGGCGCGGCCCCATCATCATGAAAATCATCCAGCAGTTCCTGCGCGACGTCGCGTGGGGCGAGCTGGACTACTTTATCGTCGACCTCCCGCCCGGGACCGGCGACGCGCAGCTCTCGCTTACGCAGGCGATCCGACTCCACGGCGCGGTGATCGTGACGACGCCGCAGGAGATGGCGGTGGGGGACTCGTTGCGCGGCGCAAAGATGTTTGAAAGGGTGGGCGTGCCCGTCGTCGGTATCGTCGAGAACATGAGCTACTACATCTGCCCGCACTGCGGCGACCGCTCCGAAGTCTTCCTGGGTGGCGGCGGCGCGCGCCTTGCCGCGGAGGTGGGCGTGCCGCTCCTGGGGCAGATCCCCCTGCAGGCGGGCATGCCGGCACTCGCCGACAAGGGTGAGCCGATTGTCGTGGCGCAGCCCGAGTCGCCGGCGGGCATCGCGCTGTCGGACCTCGCGAAGACCGTTGCTGCTCGTGCCGCCGGCCTCGTGCCGGCGCTGCCGATCACGTCTCGCTGACGTGCGGCTGCTCGCCGCAGCCGTTCTCTTCCTTCAGTCTCCTGACCGTGTCGAGCTCCGGTCGGGACTCGACACGTTGTACGCGGGAGAGTTCGCCCTCGCCGCCGCGCATTTCGAGCGCCTCGCCGCGCGCGACACGACCGATCCCGCGCCCCTGATCTTCCAGGCCGGCGCCTACATCTGGTGGGCGTCGGCCAAGGACTCGGCGGACTTCGAGCGCGCACGCATCGACTCGTTGTTGGCCCGGGCGATCGATCGCGCGAAAGTAATCGGGGCCCCTGCCGACTTCTGGCGCGCGACGGCGCTCGGCTACCGCGCGCGTGAGCGCGACCTGCACGGCCAGTCGTGGGGGGCCGCGAAGGACGGCAAAGCGATGCGCGACATCTATCGCCGCCTGCTCGCGGCTGACTCGTCGTGCGTCGACTGCTACCTGGGGCTCGGCGTGTACCACTACGGCCTCGCGCGCGCGAGCACGCTGGCCAGGTTTTTCGCGAAGATCATTGGCCTCGGGAGCGGCAACGCCGAGACGGGGATCCGCTACATGCGCCGAGTGGCGCACGAGGGGGATCTGGCGCAGGTCGAGGCGACGTGGGTGTTGGCGGCGGCGCTGGTGCGCGAAGCGGCGCGCGACGAAAAGGGCCGGGTGGTGCTGGAGCAGGAAGCGCGGGGCTACGTGCAGCGCCTTGCCGATCGCTATCCCGCGAACCCCGTCTTCCAGCGGTTTCTGCGTGAGGTGCCCGCGTCGCCCACGTCTCAATGACCAGCGGGACCGCGGGCGCTCTGACCGTCGGGCCGCTGCGGCCCGTGGTGCTCAAGCTCGCGGCCCCCGCCGTCGCGATGATGGCGTGCAACTTCTCCTTCAATCTGATCGACACGATCTGGGTGGGGCGGCTGATCGGGCCCGCCGCGCTCGCGGCGGTCTCGACCGCCGGGTTCTACGTGTGGGTGGCGCTCAACCTCGGCGAGATGGTCGAGATCGGACTGACGGCGGTGGCGTCGCGGCGCCACGGCGAAGGAGACCCCGAGCGGGCGGCGCGCGCGGCGGCGGCGGCCGTGTTCTTCGCGCTCCTCGCGGGGACCGTCGTGAGCGTCGTGGGCGTCGCGGTGATGGATGGACTGCTGCGGCTGATGGGAGTGCCGGCCGAGGTCGCGCACTTCGGACACACCTACCTCGGCACGTGGCTCCTGGGCGGGCCGCTCGTGTTCGGCTTCTTTGCCGTCGAGGCGACCTTCCGCGCTGCGGGCGACACCCGCACGCCGTTCTTGATGCTCGCCGGATCAGTGATCGTGTCGATCATCCTCGATCCGTTGCTGATCGCGGGCGTGGGACCCTTCCCGAAGCTCGGCGTGGAGGGTGCGGCGGTGGCGTCGGTGATGGTGCGCGGCGGCGGGTTTCTCTTGGGGCTCGTGATCGCCCTGCGCCGCGGGCTGATCCGCATCGCGGCGCCCGACTGGCGCGCGCTGCCCACGATCGTCCGCATCGGCGCGCCGCTGTCCCTCGCCGGCGTGCTGCTGTCGGTCATCTATATGATCCTCACGCGGTTCACGTCGCAGTTCGGCACGCCGGCGCTCGCGGCGCTCGGGATCGGCCATAAGATGGAAGGGCTGGGGTTCATCGCGATCAGCGGCTTCTCGCTCGCGGCGAGCGCGCTGGTGGGCCAGAACCTCGGCGCGGGGCAGGAGGACCGCGCGCGCGAAGCGGTGCGGCTCACCGTGAAGTATTGCCTGATGGTCACGGTGCCCACGGCGGTCGCGTTTCTGCTGGTCCCGACGTTTTTCGTCCACCTGTTCACGTCGGATCCCGCCGTGATCAGCGACGGCGTGCTCTACTTGCGTGTGGTCGCCTTCGCGCAGATCGGGCAGAGTTTCGAGCTGATTCTCGAGGGGGCGCTCGCCGGGGCGGGGTACACGTTCTGGCCGCAGATCGTCAGCATTTCGCTCACGACGATGCGCATTCCGCTCGCGGCCTGGTGGTCGGCCCTCGGGGGCCTCTTGGGGATCTGGTTGGCGTTGAGCGTGACGGCGATCGCGCGGGGCGTGGCGATGATCGTGTTCTGGAGGCAAGGCGCGTGGCGGACCGCACGAGTCTGATCACACTGCTAACGGACTTCGGCCTCTCCGACTCCTACGTCGCCGAGGTCAAGGGCGTGCTTCTGACGCGCGCGCCGCGAGCGACGCTCGTCGACATCTCGCATCAGGTCCCACCCGGCGACGTGCGCGCGGGGCAGTACTTGCTGTCGCGCGCGTGGCGCCAGTTCCCCAAGGGCACCGTGCACCTGGCGATTGTGGACCCGGGCGTCGGCACGTCGCGGCGAGCCCTCGCAGCCTCCGCGGGTGAGCATCTGTTCGTCGCGCCCGACAACGGACTGCTGTCATTCCTCCAGAACCCGAAGTTCGTGTCGTTACCGACCCCGAAGGACGCGGCGCCAACCTTTCACGGCCGCGATGTGTTTGCACCTGCCGCCGCTGCTTTGGCGAGCGGAGCTCGGCTGGAAGGCCTGGGCTCGCACGTCACCGACACGACCCACGCCCCACTCCCCGCGCCCCATCATGACGGGACGGCGGTAATGGGGGAGGTGGTTTACGTCGACCGCTTTGGCACGCTGATCTCCAACATTCCGGGTCCCGATGTCGAGCCAGGGGTGCGGATCCGCGTCACGGGGACAGATGTCGGGGCCTTGCGTCGCACATTCGGGGATGTGGAGCGGGGGACTTTGGTGGCGTTTGTCGGATCGGGTGGAACGGTGGAAGTGGCGGTGCGGGACGGGAGTGCGGCGAGGTTGTTGGGCGTGGGAGTGGGAGCGGAGGTGAGAGCATGACGCGTACACTCGGTCATTGGGTCCTGCCAGCCTTGGCGCTCGTTCTCCTCGCAGCGTTCGGGGCATTCGTTTGGTGGTTTGGCCCGTGGGACTCGCAGCTCGGGTTTGGCCTCTGGGCGATCGCGAGCGCGCCGCTCCTCGTTCGTGCGTACGGGATGACGCGTGTGCGTTGGCTCCTGTATCTCGGCACTGGCCTGGTGCCTGGTGGGTTAGTCGTTGCTCTCACCTCAGACTCGGTCTGGTATTGGGGCAGCTGGCCTGGAACGCTCGCGGTGTCGGTGTGCGCGGGCCTGCCGGTGGCGCTCACGGTTGCCTGGCTGCACCGCTTCCTCGGGCGGTCCACGCTCGAGACTCAGACCCCCTGGACGATCATGAACCTGGGTCCCGTTCTCGCGGCGGTCGTCACGATCGTCCCGGCATTCGCCTGGGCCCGCGTTGAGACGGAGCCACCGGCCTCGCACGCGGAGTACACATCGGAGTTTGCCGGGTGCTATCAGCTCGAGGTTGGCCGCTGGATCCCGTCCACGATGCTCGGCCACAGCGTGCACGGGATCCTGCCCGCGCGCATTCAACTCGATACGACGCGCGGAACCTCGGCGCGCGACCATGCCATTTTTGAGCGGTCGCAGCTTCTGATCCGGCCCGGCTGGGACGGCGCCGCGTACTGGATACCGATACGTCACGACCGCGTCCACCTGACTTGGAATACCGGGTTCAATGGCGTGGGGGTGGACCTGCGGCGTCACGGCAATGAGCTGCGCGGCAAAGCGAGGGGTCATACGGACGTCGGGGGGCCGTGGCCGAATCCGCGAGCGCGCGTGCGCGCCCGTCCGATTGATTGTGCGTTAGTCCCCGCAGACACGAGCCGCAGTGGGCGGCCTTTAAACAGAAGTGCCCCACTCTCCACACACTAGGACTGGTGGTTTGCGCCCGGGTCAAGGCGGAAATCCCTCACACTCTTACACTTCGCGACTCACTCACTCCTGGCGCTAGGCGGCGCGTGACTTGCGTCACAAGGTCCGATTGGCCCGTGCGTTGTCGGACACTTTCCAGCGTCGGAGGAACCCCTCTTGGTTTCGCGCCCACTCCACGCCCGGATGCTGCCGGCGCTCCTGCTGTCCGGCATCGCCTTCTTCATAGCCACATGCACTGAGCAGCCGACAAACCCGTCATCGGGGTCCCAGCCGCCGTCCCAACCGCTGCCCCCCTCCACGCTGGCCAGCGTCACGGCGAATGCCGTGGTCTTGGTCGGCGCCGGCGACATCGCGCGCTGTGACCGAACGGGCGACGAACAAACGGCTCTGTTGCTCGACGGAATTCCGGGCACCGTGTTCACGGCGGGCGACAATATCTGGGCGAGTGGGACGCTCGCGGACTATCAGAACTGCTACAACCCCAATTGGGGTCGCCACAAATCACGGACTCGGCCGGCAGCGGGCGATCTCGATTATCAGGCCCTCGGAGCCGCGGGCTACTACCAATACTTCGGCGCGGCGGCCGGGGATTCCGGGAAGGGCTACTACAGCTACGACCTCGGCGAGTGGCACATCGTCGTGTTGAACAGCAACATCAGCATGACGGCCACCTCTCCGCAGGTAACCTGGCTCACCGCCGACCTCGCCGCGAACCCGCGTCAATGCACGCTCGCGTACTGGGACCTGCCGCGCTTCAGCTCTCGCGGCACGGCGGTCCGCGCGGCGGTGAAGCCGCTCTGGGACGCGCTGTACGCCGGTGGGGCGGAGATCATCGTCAACACCCACTATCGCGTGTACGAGCGATTTGCGCCGCAGAATCCCGCGGGCGCACGGGACACGGGTCTCGGCATCCGCCAGTTCATCGTGGGCACGGGCGGCCACGTTACGCAGTCCTTCGGAAGTGTCGTACCGAACAGTGAAGCCCGAATCAGTGGCGTCTTCGGTGTCCTGAAACTTTCCCTCGATGCCGGCGCGTACGCGTGGGAATTCGTCCCGGTCGCGGGACAAAGCGCGAGCGAGTCTGGGGGTGGCACGTGCCACCGTCGTCCCGGCGAGCCCGCGCAGAACCTGGCCCCGACG
>Ga0193710_1000003_pt1 | contig 20539 bp, 15 predicted proteins | sample H3m1metaG_FD_144923 | JGI IMG/M metagenome (GOLD analysis project Ga0193710, IMG submission 144923) | Soil microbial communities from a riparian zone of the East river system, Colorado, United States - H3m1 | ecosystem: Environmental > Terrestrial > Soil > Riparian zone | place: USA: East River... | reverse complement strand
ACTCGGCCTGCGCCTCCCCGCCGATACCGAAATCATTCTCGTTCCGACCGCTCCACCGCGCTGACGATGGCGAGACCCGCAGTGCGCCTTGGCGTCGTCCAGATCGGCCTCCTCGGCGCCCTCGCCGTGCTGGTGTTGCGCGCCGCGCAGGTGCAGCTGCTGGAAGGGCGGCGCCACGCCGCGGAAGCGCAGGCGCAGCGCACGGAGCACGTGGTGCTCGACGCGCGGCGCGGCACCCTGTTCGATCGGCACGGTACGGCGCTCGCCCTGACCCAGGAGACCTACCACGTCGGCATCGCCCCCAACGAGCTACGCGATCCCGGCGCCGACGCGGCGCTGATCGCACGGCGCCTGCGGTTGGCCCCGCGCGATCTGGAGCGCGCCCTGCGCCGGCGCTACGCCTGGTTCGCGGGTCCGTACACGGCGCTCGACGTGGAGGCGTTGCGAGCGGTGCGCGGCGTCCATCTCGAGCCCGTGTTGCGGCGCTTCTATCCGTCGAACGAGTTCGCCCGCGCTGTCATCGGCCGCGTGGGCGACGACGGCCTGGGTGCGTCGGGGCTCGAGCGGCTGCTCGATAGCCTCCTCGCCGGGACGCCCGGTTCTGCTGTTGTCCTCAAGGACCGCGCCGGGCGCGAGTACGAGTCGCCCGCCCGCGTGATCGCGCAGCCGATCGCCGGCAACGACGTGGTCCTCACGATCGATGCCGAGCTGCAGGAGATCGCGCAGCGCGCGCTCGACGACGCGCTCGACCGCATGGATGCCGAGGGCGGGGACGTGGTGATGCTCGACCCGGTCACGGGAGAAGCGCTGGCGATCGCGTCACGACGCCGGGACGGCGGCGCGCGACCCAGCGCGTTCACGGAGACGTTCGAGCCCGGCTCGCTCGCCAAGATCTTCGCGGCTGCCGCGCTCGTGTCGCTGAATCGCGTGCGGGCCAACGAGCACGTTTCGGGGGAAGGCGGCAAATACCAGCTCCCCGACCGCCTCGTGACCGACGAGCACCCGCTGCCCTCGCTGACCCTCGCGGACGCGATCCGCGTCTCGAGCAACATCGCGCTCGTCAAGTTTGCCGCCCGGCTCGAGCCCGATGAGCAATACACGATGCTGCGGGCGTTTGGGTTTGGCGCTCCGACGGGCATTGAGTTCCCCGCGGAGTCTCCGGGCAAGCTGCGACTCCCCAAAGACTGGACTCGGCCCAGCCAGGCGAGCCTCGCGATCGGCTATGAGTTGGCGGTGACGCCCCTGCAGCTCGCGGCGGCGTACGCGGCGATTGCCAACGACGGGGTGCTGCTCCAGCCGACGCTCATCCGCGAAGTGCGCGATCCCGCTGGTTCCGTGCGCTATCGCCACCGGCCCGAACCGGTGCGGCGCGCCGTCACGCCGGCGGTCGCGGCCAAGTTGCGCGACCTGCTGCGGGGCGTCGTCGCGGCGGGCGGCACGGGAGCGCGCGCGGCCCTCGCCAACTTCCAGATCGCCGCGAAGACGGGGACCGCGCGGCGCGTCGTCGGCGGGCGGTACGCCCCGGGGCAGTACACGGCGTCGTTCGCGGCGCTGTTCCCGGCGGACGACCCGCAGCTCGTCGTCGTGATGAAGATCGACAATCCTCAGAAGGGCAGTTACTTCGCTGCCGAGACGGCGGCGCCGGTGACGCGCTCCATGCTGGAGCAGGCGCTCGCCGCGCGCACCGTTGCGCTCGACCGCGCGCGTCTCTCGAACGTCGCGCCGACGGCGGAGCGGGCACCGCTCGAGGAACCCGACGGCGTGGTGCCCTACGTCGTGACGATTCCCGCGCCTGCCGCGCTGCCGGACAGCGAGCGTGTCCAATTCGCGCGTGCCGTGCCCGACGTGACCGGCCGCCCGCTGCGCGAAGCGGCGCGCACGCTGCACCGCCGCGGCTTCCGCGTCGTCGTGAAGGGTTGGGGCGTGGTGCACCACAGCTGGCCCGCCGCCGGCGACAGCGCCGCGGCCGGCTCGACGGTCACGCTGTTCGCGGAGCCGCGACACTGAGCCGCCTCACCGCCATCGTGGAGGCGCTGCGCGGGGCGGGGCTCCTCGTCGAGGCCCCGTCGTCGCTCCCGGAGATCACGGCGGTCACCGCTGACACCCGTCGCCTCATTCCTGGCTCCTTGTATTGCGCGGTGCGCGGCGCGGCGGCCGACGGGCACGCGTTCGTCGCCGCCGCGGCGTCCCGCGGGGCGGCCGCCGCGCTCGTCGAGGAGCGACAGGCGGCCGCCGCAGAGATGCCGCAGATCGTCGTCCGCGACGGCCGGCGCGCCGCGGCTGTCGCCGCCGAGTCGTGGTACGGACACCCGGCCGCGCGATTGAAACTGGTGGGAGTCACGGGGACCAACGGCAAGACGACGTCCGTGACCCTCGCGCGCCACGTGCTGGCCGCGCTCTGGCCGATGGGATCGATCGGGACCCTGGGAGCATTCGATCCGAGCGGCGCATCAGTCGAGAGCGAAGCCGGGAACCTCACCACGCCGGGGCCGATCGATCTGCAGGCGACGCTTGCGGCGCTCGTCGAGCGCGGCGCGCAGGGCGCGGCGATGGAGGTGTCGTCCCACAGCCTCGATCAGGGCCGCGTGGACGGACTCGTCTTCCAGGCCGCGCTCTTCACGAATCTCACGCGCGACCATCTCGACTATCACAAGACGTTCGAGGCCTATTTTGCCGCCAAAGCTCGGCTCGTCGATTATCTCGCTGCGGATGGCCTGGCGGTCATTAACGCGGATGATCCCGCTTGGGAAAAGCTGCCCAAGGTGCCGCGACGGATTACGTTCGGCGAACGTGGAGTCGTCTCCGCCAGAGAGGTGAGCATCAGCGCGAAGGGCGCTCGCTTCACCCTGGTGACGCCCGGAGGTCACCACGCGGTAGCGCTGCCCCTTCTCGGTCGGTTCAACGTCGCCAACGCGCTGGGTGTCGCGGCGTGCGCCGCTGGACTCGGCGTCCCTCCGGCGGAGATCGCCGCGCGGCTCTCGACGGCGCCGCAGGTGCCCGGTCGCATGGAGCGGATCGCGGGTGATCCGTGCACCGTGCTGCGTGACTACGCGCACACGCCCGATGCGCTCGAGCGCGCCCTCGAAACGACGCGCGACATCACGGCGCGGGGCGGGCGCGTGATCGTCGTGTTCGGCGCCGGGGGCGACCGCGACCGCGGCAAGCGGGCGCCGATGGGCGCCGCGGCGTCGCGCCTCGCCGACGTGGCGATCGTCACCTCCGACAATCCCCGCACCGAGGATCCGGAGCTCATTCTCGACGAGATCGAATCCGGGATGGGGACGCGGCCGCACTATCGCGTCACGGATCGGCGCGCCGCGATCGGCCAGGCGCTCGAGCTGGCGCGGCTGGGCGACACGGTGCTGCTGGCGGGCAAAGGGCACGAGACCTACCAGGTGGTCGGGACCGAGAAGCAGCACTTCGACGAGCGCGAGATCGTGCGCGACCTGGGGGCGCTCTGACCTCCTGGACGGGCGAGCAGGTCGCTCAGGCCCTCGGCGTACCCGCGCCCGCGGCTCTCAGGTTCACAGGGGTAACCACTGACACCCGACACCTAACACCTGGCACGCTGTTCGTTGCTCTGAAAGGCGAGCGCTTCGACGCGCACGACTTCCTCGGCCAGGCCAAGGCCGCCGGCGCCACAGGCGCGGTGGTGCGGCGTGGGACGCCTCCGGTTCCCGGCCTCACCCTGTTCGAGGTGGCCGACACCCTCACCGCCTTGGGGCTCCTGGCGCGGGCACGGCGCCGGCTCCTGCTCAAGGACGCCCCCGTCGTCGCCGTCACCGGATCGAGTGGCAAGACGAGCGCCAAGGAGATGATCAGGAGTGCCCTCGCGACGCAGCGCCGCGTGCACGCGACGTCGGGCAACCTGAACAATCTCGTGGGGGTCCCCCTGACGATCCTCTCGGCGCCCGACGACGCGAACGCGCTCGTCGTCGAGGCGGGGGCGAGTCTTCCCGGTGAGATCGGGAAGCTGCGCGACATCATCGAGCCCACGATTGCCGTGGTCACGAACGTCGGATTCGCGCACCTCGAGGGCTTCGGGTCGACCGAGCGGCTGCTGCAGGAGAAGGCGTCGCTGCTCGATGGGGCCCCGGTGGCCGTCGTCGGAAACTTTCCGGCCCTGGTGGCACAGGCGCAGCGCCGCGCCCGCAAGGTTGTCGTGGTGGCGCGCGATGAGTTCGGTGAGGTGCATCCCGACAAGGTGGACGTCGACGATGCAGGCCAGCCCATCCTCCATTGGATGGGCACGTCGGTCACGCTGCCGGTCCTGGGCCTCCACCAGGTCGACAACGCCATGATCGCCCTCGCGGTGGCGCGGGAAGCGGGCGTGGACTTGAAGGCCGCCGTCGCCGGATTGGCCAACGTGCAGATTCCGGCCGGCCGGGGGGGGCTCGTGTCCAAGGGCTCCCTCACGATCATGGACGACAGCTACAACGCGAACCCCGACTCGATCCTGGCGGCCCTCGAGACGGCTTTGACCTACGCCGCCCGGCGGCGCCGTCCCCTGGTCGTGGTACTGGGTTCGATGTTGGAGTTAGGACCGGAGAGTGCAAGATTACACGCGTTCGTCGCCGACGAGCTGATGAGCTTCTTGCCGGCGCCGGAAGTCGTGGCGGCCGTCGGGGACTTCGTCCCGGCGTTCGCGCGCTATCGCGAGGCGCTCGGCGAGCGGCTGATCACCGCGCCCGATGCCGAAACGCTGGGACCGCTCCTCAAGCGGGCCCTGCGCGGAAACGAGATTGTGCTGCTCAAGGCGTCGCGGGGCGTCGCCTTGGAGCGAGTGCTGCGCCACCTCACGTGAAGGGGCCGTCGTGCTCTATCATTTGCTCGCGCCGCTTGCCCGCCAGCACATCCTGTTCAACCTCTTCAACTACATCACGTTTCGTGCGGCGGGGGCGACCGTCACGGCGCTCCTCCTCGCGTTCGTGCTCGGGCCCTGGATCATCCGCAAGCTGCGCGAGCACAACGTGGGGCAGGTGGTCCGCGCCGAGGGCCCCGCGAGCCACCAGGGAAAACGTGGCACGCCCACGATGGGTGGCATCATCATCATCCTGGGGACGCTCTTGCCGACGTTGCTGTGGGCGCGGCTCGACAGCCGTTATGTGATCGTGGCTGTCGTCGGCACGCTGTGGATGGGTGCCATCGGCTTCCTGGACGACTATTTGAAGATCGTGCGCGGCAAGTCGCAGGGTCTCGTGGCGCGCTGGAAACTGGTTGGGCAGGTGTCGTTCGGCGTGGCGTTGGGCGTGTATCTGTTGTACGAGCCCCTCGTCGCCGGGGTCCGGCCCGACTCCACGCAACTGCCGCTCCTCAAGTACATCCTGCTCCCCCTGCCAGGACTCTTATACATCGCGTTCGTCACCCTGGTCATTGCCGGGAGCACGAACGCGGTGAATCTCACCGACGGGCTCGACGGGCTTGCGACCGGCCTCACGGCGATCGCGGGGGCGTCCTTTGCCGTTTTCGCATACCTCTTCGGTCGCGTGGACGCCGCGCGTTACCTCGGCGTGCTGCACCTCGCCGGAGCGGGGGAGTTGGCGATCTTCTGCGGAGCGCTCATGGGGGCGTCGCTCGGATTCCTGTGGTTCAACGCGCATCCGGCGCAGGTCTTCATGGGCGACACCGGCGCCCTGGCCATCGGCGGCGCGTTGGGCACCGTGGCGATCCTGCTCAAGGCCGAATTCCTGCTGCTCATCGCGGGCGGTGTGTTCGCGGCCGAAACGGTGTCGGTGATGGTGCAGACGAGCGTGTATCGCTGGCACAAGAAGCGCCGCGGCAAGGAGTACGCCGACGCGCACAAAGTCTTCCGCATGGCGCCGCTGCATCATCACTTCGAGAAACTGGGATGGGCGGAGCCGCAGGTGGTGATGCGGTTCTACATTCTCGGCGCGCTGTGCGCGATGATCGCCCTCGCGACGCTCAAGGTGCGATGAAGTTGCCCGACGCGTGGCGGAAGGGGGGGGGCATCGTCGCCGTAGTAGGGCTCGGCAAAAGCGGCGTCGCGGCCACGCGTCTGCTGGTGCGTGAAGGCGTGCGCGTCTATGCGAGCGATAGTACGGACCATCCGTACGCCGGCGCCGCCGCCATGTCGCTGCGCGAGCTGCCGGGCGTGGAGGTGGACCTGGGGCGTCACGACCTCGCCAAGATCCGCGCGGCCGCTGGGGTCGTCGTGTCGCCGGGCGTGCCGCCGGATGCGCCACCGCTCGTGGCCGCGCGGGAAGCGGGCGTCGAGATCGTGTCGGAGCTTGACCTCGGCTTCCGCGCCATCGCCGCCGCGGGCGAGACGCACTGCATCGCGATCACGGGCACGAACGGCAAGACCACGACCACGGCGCTCGTCGCGCACCTGCTGGCGGCGGCCGGCCTGAAGGCCACGGCGGCCGGGAACATCGGTCGTCCGCTCGCCGACGTGGCGGTTAATGAAGCCGCGGATCGGTATCGCTGGCTCAGCGTGGAAGTGTCGTCGTTTCAGCTGCACGACAGCCCGCACTTCGCGCCTGACATCGGGATCCTCACGAACCTCGCACCCGACCACCTCGACCGGTACCCAAATGTCGCGGCCTATTACGCCGACAAGCAGCTGCTCTTTCGGAACGCGAGTCCCTCGTCGGTGTGGGTGCTGAACGCCGACGACCCCGCGGTGATCGAGCTGGCGCGCGGCGCGCCGGGACGGCGCACGCTCTTCTCCCTCAAGAGGCCTGCGGACGCGTGGTTCGATCGGTCCGATCCGGGGGCGCGGACGCTGCGCCTCGGTGGCGCCGCCTTGGTCGGTCGTGACGAGCTGCGCCTGCTCGGCGACCACAACGTCGCGAATGCGCTCGCCGCGTCGCTCGCGGTGCACGAAGCGGGCGTGCCGACGAGCCTCATCGGTGAGGGACTACGGTCGTTTCAGGCGTTGCCGCACCGGCTCGAGCCCGTGCGCGAGGTGGGTGGCATCCTCTGGATCAACGATTCCAAGGCGACGAATATCGCCTCCACCGTCGTGGCGATCGAGGCGATGAGCCGGCCCTTCGTCCTGCTCCTGGGCGGGCGCCATAAGGGCGAGCCGTACACGCGGCTCGGGCCGCTCCTGAACCTTAAGGACCGGGTGCGTCTGGTGATCGCGTATGGCGAGGCGGGCCCGATCGTGGAGCAGGATCTCAAGGGTCAGGTGCCCCTCGAGCGCGGCACCACGTTCGAGGACGTGGTCGCCCGGGCGCGTCGCGCCGCCAAGTCCGGCGACGTGGTGCTCCTCTCTCCCGCGTGCTCGAGCTACGACATGTTCAAGAACTACGAGGAGCGCGGCGCCACGTTCCGGAAGCTCGTCGAGGCGATGTGACCGACCGCGCTTGGGAGAGCCGGCTCATCACGGTCGTCGCGGCCGTGCTCGTCGTCTTCGGGCTCGCCGCCGTGTACGGTGCCTCGAGCCTCGTCTCCACGGGGGGCGGCGGGCAGGTCGGCGCGAGTTTCGCCCTGCGCCAGGCAGTGGGAGCCGTCGTGGGCGGGCTGCTCGCGACCATCCTGGCCCGCGTGGACTACCACAAGTGGCGCGACTGGGCGTGGCCTGCACTCGGCGTCACCGCGTTCCTGCTCGTGATTCCGCTGCTTCCCTTCACGCACCGGATCAGCCCGACGATCAACGGCGCGCGTCGCTGGGTGAGCCTGGGCGTGCTGTCGCTCCAGCCGTCGGAGCTCGCCAAGTTCACGGTCGTGGTGTGGTGCGCGATGCTCGCGGCCAAGAAGGGCGAGCAGCTCCGCAGTCTCCGGTTCGGCGTGCTGCCGTTCCTCGTGATTCTCGTGCCGCTCATCGGCCTCATCTTCCTCGAGCCCAACCTGTCGATGGCGTTGCTCGTGGCGATTCTCGCCGGCACGGTCTTGTTCACGGCGGGGGCTCGCATCGGGCACTTCCTCCTGGTCGGGGTCCTGGCGACGCCGCTCCTCTACGGCGCCGTCGCGAGCGCGCAGTACCGCCTCGCGCGCGTGCTCACGTTCCTGAATCCCGGGGCCGCTCCGACCGAAGCGACGTGGCAGGTGAAGCAATCCCTCATCGGCATCGGGGCGGGACAACTCGTCGGCGTGGGCGTGGGGCAGGGGCAGCAGAAGCTCGGCTACCTCCCGTATGCGTACTCCGATTTCATCTTCTCCACGATCGGCGAGGAATGGGGCTTCCTCGGCGTGCTGGTCATCGCGGTGCTGTTCGGGACGTTCATTTATCTCGGCTTCAAGATCGCGCGGACCGCCGGAGACTCGTTCGGCCAGCTGCTCGCGACGGGCATCACGATGATGATCGGCCTCAGCGTCGTGCTGCACCTCGGCGTGACACTCGCCGTGATTCCCGCGACGGGCGTGACATTGCCGTTCATGTCGTACGGCCGCTCGTCGCTGATCGTGGCACTGGCCGCGACTGGTGTGCTCGTGAGTGTGGCGCGAGGGCGGAGGCGCGCGGGGGGGAGCCGAGCAGCCGCGTGAAGATTCTCATCGCGGGGGGCGGCACCGGAGGACATTTGATGCCGGCGCTCGCGCTCGCCCGCGCCGCGGCAGACGCGGGGCACGAGCCGGTGTTGGTCGGCGCAACGCGCGGTATCGAAGCGCAGATCCTCCCATCGCACCCATTTCGCTACTACCTGCTGCCCCTCGAGCCGATCTACCGCCGGGCGTGGTGGCGCAACCTGCGCTGGCCCCTGACCCTGTGGCGCGTGTGGCGCGCCGCGGTGCGCATGCTCGATGTCGAGCGACCAGCCCTCGCGATCGGCACCGGGGGTTACGCGGCTGGGCCGGCGCTCTGGTTCGCGCGCCGTCGTGGCATTCCGATTGTGCTACAGGAACCCGACGCGTATCCCGGACTCACGACGCGTATGCTGTCGCGGCAGGCGCGGCAGGTGCATTTGGGTTTTCCCGAAGCGCGCGCGCGATTAGGGCTCGGTCCCGACACCGAGGTCTTCTCGTTGGGCAATCCGATCGCGCCGCCTGCTCCGGCCGACCGCAACGCCGCGCTCACTTCGTTCGGACTCGATCCCGCGCGCCGCACCGTCTTCGTGTTTGGCGGCAGTCAGGGAGCGCGCGCGCTCAACGAGGCGCTCGCGGGCGCGCTCAAGGAAGGGCGCTTGGCGAGCGTGAACGTGTTGTGGGGGACGGGGAAGGCCCAGTACGAGCAGTACGCCGCGCTCGCGCAGACGGGACGCGTGTGCGTGCGCGGATTCTTCGATCCCATCGCGCCCGCGTACACCGTCGCCGACCTCGTCGTGTGCCGCGCCGGCGCGATGACGATCGCCGAGTTGTGCGCGTGGGGGAAACCGAGCGTCTTGATTCCGCTGCCGAGTGCCGCAGCTGATCATCAAACGTTCAACGCGCGGGCACTCGCGGAGGCGGGCGCCTCGGTGTTTCTCCCGGAGTCAGAACTTTCGTCCCCAGCGCTCGCGCAATTGGTGACGTCGCTCGTCGCCGACGCCGGGCGACTCACGTCGATCGCCGACGCCGCCCGGGGTCGGGGTCACCCGGATGCTGCGCGGGCGATCATGTCAAGAATTTTGACACTGGTCGGCTAACCTCAAGCTCTTTCGCAAGTTTAGTAGATTCGCTATACTAGCCCACCACAGATGACCTTGTTTCGACCCGGGGATCCCCGCCCGATCCACTTTATGGGCATAGCCGGAGCGGGGATGAGCGCCTTGGCCCTCATCGCCAGGCACCTCGGGGTGACCATAACGGGCTGCGACAACGACCCATCGGGCGCCGCCGATTTGGCAGCCCTGGGGGTCCAAGTGAGGCGGGGGCACGAGCCGGGCCATGTCGAAGGCGCCCGGGCGGTGGTGGTGACGGCGGCGGTGCCGCCGAACCATCCCGAGCTGGAGCGGGCGCGGGCCCTGGCCATACCGGTTGTACGTCGCGCTGACGCCCTCGGGGAGTTGGTGGCCGACGGGGGTGGGACCCTCGTGGCGGTCGCTGGGACTCATGGGAAGACGACCACCACGGTAATGGTCACGGAGGCACTCACGGCCGCCGGGCGAACCCCCACGGGACTCGCCGGCGGCCGCGTCGCTGCATGGGGCGGCAATGCCCGGCTGGGCCGGCTGGGATCGATGGGATCGCCGGCGCTGTTCGTGGTCGAAGCCGACGAATACGATCGCTCGTTCCTGTCGCTGACGCCGACGGTGGCGGTCGTGAACAACGTCGAAGCCGATCACCTCGAGTGCTACGGCACTGTCGCGGCGATCGAAGATGCCTTCGTCGAGTTCGCGGGGCGCGCCAAGCGCGTGATCGTCGGCGCCGACGATGCCGGTGCCGGACGGGTGGCGCAGCGCCTCGCGGTGCCGGTGTGGCGCGTCGGACTGGATGCGAAGGCGGATGTGCGCATTCGCCAGGTGGTGCAGGAGCCCTCCGGCTCGCGCGCCACCGTGGAGTTGCCGGGCGGGTCGTCTGTCGAGCTGCGACTCGCGGTGCCGGGACTCCACAACGTGCGCAACGCGGCTATGGCGCTCGCGGTGCTGCATGCGCTCGAGGCCGATGTGAAGGCAGGCGCGAAGGCCCTGGCGGCGTTCAGTGGCGTGGGCCGGCGCTTCGAGCGGCTGGGTGAAGCGGGTGGCGTGACCGTCGTGGACGACTACGCGCACCACCCGACGGAAGTCGCGGCGACGTTGGCGGCCGCGCGCCAGGCGTTCCCGGGGCGCCGTGTGGTAGCGGTGTTCCAGCCGCACCTGTACTCACGGACGGCGTTGCATGGCGCGGCGCTGGGCGAGGCGTTGGCAGCGGCGGACGTGGTGGTGGTGGCGCCGATCTACGCGGCGCGAGAACAGCCGGCGGCGGGAGGAGGCGTGACCCACGACTTGGTGGCGCGCAGCGCGATCCGCGCCGGCGCCTCGACCGTAGCGGTGCGCGAGCGTGCCGACCTGACGGGCCACGTGGCGCGAGCGGTGCGGACCGGCGACGTCGTTTTTACGCTGGGAGCGGGGGACGTGACCCGCGTCGGACCCGAGCTCCTAGGTATCTTGAAGGCGGGGGGCCCGGCGAGGGGGAGGGGGACCGCGTGAAGTGGCGGCTGCGGGTGCCGCGACGCGTCCTGATGTGGAGCGGGGCCGTGTTGGGCGCTGTGATGCTCTGGCTGGCCGCGCCCAGCGTGCTCCGACGGTTGGCGTTCTTTCGCGTGCGGCAGGTCGAGGTCGTCGGCGTCAAGAACCTCGATCCCGACGCGGTACTGGCGGCGCTGCGACTCGCGCCCAAAGCGAGCGTGTTCGACGACACGCACCTGTGGGCCGATCGCGTGCGCGGGCTCGACGGTGTGGCGGACGCGCGCATCGTGCGCCTGCTGCCGGCAGCACTGAAGGTGATCGTGCGGGAGGTGGAGCCGGTCGCGCTGGTTCCCGGCGCGGGTGGGCTCGTGGCGGTGGATGCCGGAGGGCGGCGGTTGCCCTTCGATCCATCGCGGGCCGCGGGGGGCGGCGGACTCGATCTCCCCATCGCGCAGTCGGCGGACAGCGCGATCGTGCAGGTCCTGGCCCGGATCCAGGCGTTCGATCCGGTTCTGTTTCAAGACATCGATGCCGCGCGGCGTTTTGGGACGCGCGGCGACGTTCTTCTGGAATTAGGGTCCCACCGCGTGCTGCTGGCGCGCGATGCCGGGCCGGAGGTCGTGCAGGCCGTGGTGCTGGTGGCGAGAGATCTGGCCGCGAAAGCGCGCCGTTATTCCGAATTGGATGCGCGCTACGCCGGTCAGGTGGTGGTGCGGCGGAAGGCGAGCGCCTGATGGCGGAGCGCCGCCTCGTCGCCGGGCTCGATCTCGGCAGCACGAAGACGTGCGCGGTGATCGCCGAAGTCGTGGGCGACTTGCCCCGGACGCCGCTCGCCAAGGTGCTGGGCGTGGGCCTCGCGAAGAACACCGGGGTGCGGCGCGGCATGGTGCGGGACATCGACGAAACCACCCGTTCCGTCGCGGCTGCGCTGAAGGACGCCGAGCGGATGGCGGGGGTGAAGGTGAACGACGTCACCTGCGGCATCGCCGGCGAGCACGTGTCGGCGCGCGGATCACAGGGCGTGGTCGCGGTGAGCCGCGAAGAGATCACCGCCCAGGACGTGGCGCGGGTGAACGAAGTGGCGCGGGCGGTGTCGCTCGGCCGGGATCACGAGCTCCTGCACGACATCCCGCAGGAGTACATCGTGGACCAGCAGCGCGGGATTTCGGATCCCGTCGGGATGAACGGGACGCGCCTCGAGGTCGAGATGTACCTGGTGACGGTGCAGTCCACCGCCGCGCAGAACCTGCGCAAGAGCGTGCAGCGCGCGGGGTATCGCGTCGCCGATCTCGTGCTGGAGCCGCTGGCGGCGTCGTATGCGGTGCTGACCGACGATGAAAAGGAGCTGGGAGTCGCGCTCGTCGAAGTGGGCGGCAACTCGACCGGCGTAGCGATATTCCATGACGGCAAGATCCGGCACCTGGCGTCGCTCAAGTGGGCCGGCTCGCACGTCACCAACGACCTGGTGCAAGGGCTCGGCGTGACACAGGCGGACGCCGAGCGATTGAAGGAACGGCACGGAGCGGCGTACACGCCGCTCGTCGACGCGGCGGAGATGATCAACCTGCCGTCGACGCCGGGACAGGGAGCGAGACAGGCGTCGCGCGAGCTGCTCGCGCACATCATCCACCAGCGGGTGGACGAGATCTTCCAGCTTGTGGGCCGCGAGTTCGAGCGGGCGGGATTCGGCGGCGGGAAGTTGCCGGCGGGCGTCGTGTTGACGGGTGGGACGGCGCACCTTCCCGGGATGGCGGAGCTGGCGCGGGAAGCGTTCGCGGTTCCAGTGCGGGCGGGACATCCGGAGCTCGGCATCTCGGGCTTGGTGGATAGCGTGGAGGCGCCGCGTTACGCGGTGCCGGTCGGGCTGGTGTTGTACGCGGCGCGGAAGGCGGCACACGGCGCCGCACCGGGCGTGCTGTTCGGCGGGGCTGGCGTGGACAAATGGTTCGGGCCCCTTAAACGGTGGCTACAGGATTTCTTCTGAGGAGCGCCATGATCTTCGAACTCGAAGAATCAGTCACGCAAAACGCGCGGATGAAGGTCGTCGGCGTGGGTGGGGGCGGCGGCAACGCGCTCAACCGCATGATCGACGAGCACGTCGGCGGCGTCGAGTTCATTTCCGTCAACACCGATGCCCAGGCGCTGCTCAACAACAAAGCCGATGTGAAGATTCAGATCGGCAAAAAGTTGACGCGGGGGCTCGGGGCCGGCGCGCGGCCCGAAATCGGGCGCCAGGCCATCGAGGAGAACCGCGACGAGGTGCTCCACGCCCTGCAGGGCGCGGATCTCGTCTTCGTCACCTGCGGCATGGGCGGCGGGACGGGCACCGGCTCGGCGCCGATCATCTCCCAGGTCGCGCGCGACCTGGGCGCGCTGACGATCGGCATCGTCACCAAGCCGTTCCTGTTCGAGGGACGGAAGCGGATGCGCCAGGCCGAAATGGGCATCGCCGAGATGCGCAAGCACGTGGACACGATGATCGTCGTGCCCAACGAGCGGCTGCTCGCGGTCGTCGGGAAGGGGATCCCCTTCCAGGACGCGCTCAAGAAGGCCGACGAAGTGCTGCTGCACGCGACGCAGGGCATCTCGTCGCTCATCTGTGTCACGGGCCTCGTCAATGTCGACTTCGCCGACGTACGCACCGTGATGCAGAACGGCGGCGCGGCGCTGATGGGCACCGGGACGGGACGCGGCGAGAACCGCGCCATGGAAGCCGCGCAGCAGGCGATCTCGAGCCCGCTGCTCGACAACATCTCGATCGCCGGCGCGACCGGCGTGCTCATCAACATCACGGGGGGCGAGGATCTGACCCTCGGTGAGGTCACGCAAATCAGCGAGGCGATCCACGACGCGGCCGGCGACGAAGCCGAGATCATCTTCGGCGCCGTCAACGACCCCGCGATGCACGGCGAGGTCCGGATCACCGTCATCGCGACCGGCTTCGACCGCAGCGGCGCTCTCGCCGACGCGGCCGCGCCGGCTCGCGGCGCGCCGGGCGTGCTGCCGTTCCGCGAGCGGGGCGCGCGGCCGACGCCTCCGCCCCCGCCGGGATACGCGAAGCCCGCCGAAGTCGGCGGTGCCGCGAAGCGTCCGTCGGCTCCGCCCTCGGCGCCTCCGGGGAGCCCGGAGTTGAACGAGATGGAAATCCCCACGTTCATCCGGCGCCAGATGGACTGATGGCCTGGCGCGGGAGTCACTACGTCGTCGCCGGCGGCCTCGTCGTGGGCGGGCTGCTGTGGGCCGCGCACGAGGCGTGGTCCGCGCGTCGCATGGTGACCGCGCGACCGCTCGTCGTCACGGCAGCCTACGACGACCGGGCGGACACCCTGCGCGCGCGGGAGACGTTGTCGGACCTGCTCGCGCGCGCCGGCATCACGGGCCGGGATTACGTCGCGTTCCTGGGCGCGACCAAGGCGCTCGACTCGCGGCGGCTGCGGCCCGGACTGGTGTTCCACGTGCGGCGACTGAAAGGCGACTCGGTCACGCAGCGCTTGGGCGTCCGCACCGGCCCCGAGGTGCGGCTGTGGATGAACCGGCTCGGCGGGGACTCAGGGTGGAGGGAGACCGTCGAGACGATTGCGTGGACCAAGGCGCGCCTGCGCGCAACCGGGGTCATCCAGACCAACCTGTACGATGCGCTCGATCGCGCCGTCCCCGATTCGTTCCTGCCCGGCAAGGAACGCATCCAGCTCGCGTGGGCGATCGCCGATGTCTACGACTGGGAAGTCGACTTCACGCGCGACCTTCGCCCCGGCGACCACTTTGAGGTCTTGATCGAACGGCTCGAGTCGCCGGAGGGGGAACGCCGCTTTGGGCGCATCCTCGCGGCGCGGGTGGATGTGGCGGCGACGCCCAGCTACGCGTTCTACTTCGAGGGCGAGACGGCGCGCGGCGGGTTCTACGACGACAAGGGCCGCTCGCTGCGGCGGGCGTTCTTGCGGGCGCCGCTGCAGTATCGCCGCATCTCGAGCCGCTTCGGCGGACGGTTCCACCCGATCTTGAATCGCTGGCGGTCGCATCAGGGGACCGACTATGCCGCGGCGTGGGGGACGCCGGTGCGCGCCACCGCCGACGGCAACGTCACCTTCGCCGGTCGCGAGGGCGGCTACGGCAACCTCATCGAGGTCCGCCACGCCAACGGCATCCGGACGCGGTATGGCCACCTCTCGAAGTTTGCCAAAGGATTGCACGTCGGGCAGCGAGTGACCCAGGACCAGACCATCGGGTACGTCGGCTCCACCGGGCTCTCCACGGGGCCGCACCTGCACTACGAGTTCCTGGTGAACGGCCGGGCCACGAACCCGCAGCGCAAGGACGCGGGGCCCGTGCAGGCCGTTCCGTCCAAGTTGAAACCCGAGTTCGAGTTGTTGCGGGCCCAGCTCCTCGCGGAGCTCGAGCCGCGACCCGCGGCGTCGCCCTCCCCCCGAGCCGCTACCACCGCCCGAGTCGAGTAACTTCCTCTACAATCGTGGAGATCTACCCCGCCATTGACGTGCAGGGCGGGCGCGTGGCGCGCGCACCGGCCGCCGACGCGGACCCGCTCGCCGCCCTCGAGCGCTATCAGCGCGCGGGCGCGCGCTGGATTCATTTCGTCGATCTCGACCGCGCCTACGCCCGCGGCGACAACGGCGCGGTCACGCGCGCGGTGCTCGCCGCGGCGCGCGTTCCCGTCCAGATCGGGGGCGGAGTCGCGACCGAGGCGGGAATCGATGAGTTGGTGGCGTGGGGTGCGGCGCGAGTCGTCGTCGGACCGGCGGCCGCGGCCGATCGCGCCATGGTCGATCGACTGCTCGCGCGCCACGGCGCGGACCGGCTCGCGCTGGGCATCGACGCCAAGGGTGGCCGGTTGGCGCCGCGCGCGAGCGGTCCGCACGCCGCGCCCGACATTGCCGTCGCCGAGCTCGCGCAGCGGCTGCGGGCGCAGGGCGCCCGGACGATCGTCTACACCGATGTCGCCCGCGACGGCGCCCTCGGCGGGCCCGATATCGCGGGAGCCCGCGCGCTACACGGGGACGCGCTCGACGTGATCATTTCGGGCGGGATCGCGTCGCTCGACGATCTCCGCGCCGTCCGGGCCGCGGGGTTGTCGGGCGCGATCGTCGGGCGGGCGCTGCACGAGGCGCGGTTCACGCTCACCGAGGCATTGGCGTGCGTCGCCTGAGCCCGGGTCTTGTCCTGCTGCGCGCGACGGCCGTCGTGGCGCTCGTTCTGCTTCTCTGGAACCCCACGTCTACGCGCGCCATCGCCCCCGACGTGCAGCCGATCGTCTTGCTCGACGCTTCGCTCAGCATGACGAGCGGGTGGCGCGCGGCCCTCGACAGCGCGCGCGCCGTTGCGGGACGCGGTGGCGCGCTCGTGTGGCGCTTCGGCGATCGCGTCGCCGCGTTCGACTCGGGCGCGCCGGCCGAGGGGACGAGCCACCTGGCCCCGGCGCTCGACGCCGCGGCGGCGCGTGGCGGCGAGGTGATCGTCGTGACCGACGGGGCCGTGGACGACGCCGCCGCCATGCCACCCGACCTGCGGCGCCGCCCGCGCGTCGTGCTCGTGCCGCGTCCGCCCTTCTTCGACGCGTTCGTCGCGAGTGTGGACGGCCCACGCCGCGTGACGAGCACCGACACCGTACGGCTCAGAGTGAGCTACGGCACCGCCGGGATGCGGGATGCGAGAGGCGGGATTCGAGAAGCGACGCTGACGCTCAACGTCGAGGGGCGGCGAGTGTTGGCACGTCGGGTTACGCTTCCCGACAGCGGCACGGTGTCGACCGATCTGACGTATCCCGCCTCCCGCCTCCCGCATCCCGGCTGGTCAGTGCTCGACGTGCGCCTCGACGGTGTCGGCGACGCCGAGCCTCGCGACGACGCGCGCCGCTTCGTCGTCGAGGTGAGTCCCCAACCCGCGGCGGTGCTCTTTGCGTCGCCTCCCGATTGGGAAACGCGGTTTCTGGCGCGCGCCCTGAGCGACGTGGCGCGCATTCCCGTCAAGACATTTGTCGAGACGGAACCGGGCCGCTGGCGCGACGCGGCGACGCTCGCCCCCGCCACGCCCGCCGACATGCAACGCGCCGCCCAGAGCGCGCGTCTCGTCGCCCTGGCCGGCGATCCCGAGCGGTCGCGTGCGTTCGTGCCGCCCGCCGCCGCCCTCCTCGCCTGGACGACGGCGCGGGGGCAGGCGGGAGACTGGTACGTGGAGCGACCGTCCCCGTCACCCCTCACGGCGGCGCTCGCCGGCGTCGCCTGGGACTCGCTGCCTCCGGCGGTGGCCGCCGGCGAGACGCCGCGCGATTCCGGCGTGATCACGGTGCTCACTGCCCGCCTGGCGCGGCGCGGCTCGCCGCGACCGGTGTGGGGGGCGGGGGGGGGGGGGGGGGGGGGGCGCCGCGCGACCGTGGCGGCCGCGGGCCTGTGGCGCTGGGCGTTTCGCGGCGGTGCCGCTGCCGAAGCGTATCGCGCCTTGATCGCGGGGCTGACCGACTGGCTCCTGGGAGCGGGCGAGGGCCGGCGCGAGCGTGCCGTTCCGGTCGCGCTCGAGACGCCGAACGGGCTGCCCCTGTCGTGGCGCTGGACGGGAGCAGGCGAGCCGCGGCCCCTGCCGATCGATCTCCAGGGCGAGCGTGGAGCGCGCCGCGATACACTGCGCTTCGATGCCGCGGGCCGCGCCGAGCTGCGGCTGCCACCGGACGCCTACCACTACTCCCTCGGTACGGTGCCAAGTGCAACCGAGCGCGGCGTGGTGGTCGTCGAGGAGTACTCAGACGAGTGGCGGCCCGCCGCGCCGTCTCTTGCGGCGCAGCCGGGCCTTCCCGCGGAGCGCGTGGACCGCATCGGACTGCGCGATCGCTGGTGGCTCTTCGCGATCGCGATCGCCGCGTTCGCCGCGGAATGGGCCTGGCGGCGCCGCCAAGGGCTCCCCTAATGGGCCTGTGGAGCCGGCTCGCGCGCCTCGTGACGGGCGGGGGCAACGATCCCGCGGCGCGCGCCGAGGCGGAGCGCGTCCTGCTCGAAGCGGACTTCGGCGTCGCGGCGACCGACGAGATTCTCGACCGCTTGGGCAAGAGCGTTGGGCGCGATCCCGCGGCGCTCGAAGCAGCCGTCGTGGAGCTGCTGGGACCTCCGGCGATGCCGCTCGCGCGCGCCGACCGGCCTCCCACCGTCGTGGTGGTTTGCGGGGTCAATGGGACGGGGAAAACGACGACCGTCGCCAAGCTGGCGTCGCGTCTCGAGCGCGAGGGCCGCAGCGTGCTGCTCGCGGCGGCCGACACATTTCGGGCCGGGGCGGTGGCGCAGCTGAAGGTCTGGGCCGACCGGCTGGGCGTGCCGTTTGTCGGTGGGGGGGGGGGGAGCGAACCGGCGGCGGTGGCGTTCGACGCCGTCCAGGCCGCGACGGCGCGCGGCATCGATACGGTGCTCGTGGACACTGCCGGACGCTTGCATACCGACGAGCGACTGATCGAGGAGCTGAAGAAGATCGTGCGCGTGGTGGCGAAGCATCACCCGGGCGCGCCGCACGAGGTCTTGCTCGTCGTCGACGCGGGGCTCGGACAGAACGCCGTGGCGCAGGCGCGCGCCTTTGCCGCCGCGGTCCCGCTCACTGGGCTCGTAATCTCGAAGCTCGATGGGACGGCGAAAGGGGGCAGCGTCGTGGCCCTGCGGCGGGCGGTGGCGCTCCCGGTCCGTTTCGTGGGGACGGGAGAGGGGATCGACGACCTCGAGGCGTTCGACGCGGGCGCCTACGCGCGCCGCCTGGTTCAGGGCGGATGACGCTCTCGCTCGCCACATCGGTCAAATACCTGAAAGGCGTGGGCCCGAAGCGCGCCGAATCGCTCGCGCGCCTCGGCATCAAGAGCGTGGGCGACCTGCTGTACCATGTGCCGCACCGCTACCTCGATGCCACGACCGTGACGCCGCTGGCGCGCGCCGATGTGGGCCTCGAGGTCACGTGCGTCGGTCGCGTCGTGAGCACCGGGATCCTGCCCACGCGGCGCGGGTTGCGCGTGTTCCGCGCCGTGCTGAAGGACGACAGCGGCCTGCTCGAGTGCGCGTGGCCCGGCCGCCCGTTCCTCGAGCGCCAGATCAAAAAGGGCCAGCTGCTGCTCGTGACGGGGCCCGTGCGCTATTACCACGGGCGCCAGCTCGTGCCGCAGGAGTTCATCATCCTCGCCGAAGAAGGGGACGAGCGCGACTCGGGACTAGTGTTGCCCGTCTATCCCGCGACCGAGGGCCTCACGCACCGCCAGATCCGCGCGTTGGTGCAGCAGCATCTCGACGCGCTGCTGCCCCTCGCCGTCGATCCCCATCCTGCCGCCTTTCGTCAAGCGCAGGGGCTGATCGACCTGGGCCAGGCCCTCGCGCTGCTGCATCGGCCGCGCGCGGTCGCGGAGACGGAGCCGGGGCGGCGACGCCTGGCGTTCGACGAGCTGTTCGACCAGCAGCTCGTGCAGGCCCGGGCTCGCCACCTGGCGAAGCGCGCCCGCGCCGGCATTCGCTTCGAGCTGAAGCGTGAGCTCACGACGCGTCTTAAGGAACACCTGCCGTTCGAGCTCACGACGGACCAGCGGCATGCCGTCCGCGAAATCACCGACGACATGACCGCCCCCCTGCGGATGCATCGCCTGTTGATGGGGGACGTCGGCACCGGGAAGACGGTGGTGGCGCTCTTCGCGATGCTGCTCGCCGCGGAAAACGACTACCAGGCAGCGATCATGGCGCCCACCGAGCTGCTGGCAGAACAGCACGACGCCACGCTGCGCCGCCTCCTCGATCCCCTCGGCATCCGGCCGGAGCTGCTCCTCGGGCGCATGAGCGCTGCCGAGAAGAAGGCCGCGCGGGAGCGCATCGCCGGCGGCGGCGCGCGCCTGGTGGTGGGGACCCACGCGCTCATTCAGGAGGCGGTGACGTTCAAGCGTCTGGGTCTGGCGGTGATCGACGAGCAGCATCGCTTCGGCGTGGAGCAACGAGCTGCCCTGGTGGAAAAAGGCGACGCGCCCGACGTCCTCCTCCTCACCGCCACACCGATCCCGCGATCGCTCGCCCTCACGCTCTACGGCGATCTGGACGTCACGCAGATCCGCGAGCGCCCGCCGGGGCGGGGCGAGGTGAAGACGGCGCTGCGAACCGACGCCGCACGCAAAAAGATCTACGAGTTCATCCGGAGTGAGTGCGTGGCGGGACGGCAGGCCTACGTGATCTATCCCGTGATCGATGAATCGGAGCGCGCGGACCTGAAGGCGGCCACCACGATGGCCGAGACACTGGGGAAGACGTTCAAGGAGTTCCGGGTGGGGCTCGTGCACGGCCGGATGAAATTCGACGAGCGCGACGCCACCATGCGCGACTTCCGGGACAACGAGGTTCAGGTGCTCGTGGCGACGAGCGTGATCGAAGTGGGCATCGACGTCGCCAATGCCACGGTGATGCTGATCGAGCACGCCGAGCGTTTCGGCCTGGCGCAGCTCCATCAGCTGCGTGGGCGTGTGGGACGGGGGCCCGCCGCGAGTCACTGCATTCTGTTGTCGAATGTGCCCGAAGCGGCGGCGCGCCTGCAGGCCTTCTGCG
>Ga0193710_1000002_pt1 | contig 33271 bp, 39 predicted proteins | sample H3m1metaG_FD_144923 | JGI IMG/M metagenome (GOLD analysis project Ga0193710, IMG submission 144923) | Soil microbial communities from a riparian zone of the East river system, Colorado, United States - H3m1 | ecosystem: Environmental > Terrestrial > Soil > Riparian zone | place: USA: East River... | reverse complement strand
AGGTATTACGGTCACTCCAGGCGCTAATACCATTACGATTGCCAACAGTTCACCCGGATCAGCCCTTACTATAACAGGTAACAGTGGTGGTGCCATTTCTCCTGCTGCTGGTAATTGGAACTTGGTAACGGCGAATTCTACTATGAAAGTAGTAGGTTCAGGATCAACTTTGACCATGGATTTTGGATTAAGTAATCTATTTTTAGGGTCGAATGGCGCTTCAATAGCCGGAGCAACTGACAATACTGCTCTTGGAGTCCTTGCGGGAAATGCTATAACATCTGGAACGGAGAATACATTAATAGGAGCCGAATGTGGCCGATTAATAACGTCGAGTATTAATAATACTGCGGTAGGTTCCTTTGCTTTATGGCAATTAACCACGTCATCTAATGACAACGTCGCCATTGGTGAGGGTGTTCTCTCAGCAGCAACAACAGGAACAGCAAACAATACCGGTGTCGGAACATTTAGTTTATTTTCTTTAAATGGCGGATCGTATAACGTTGCCGTTGGATATAACACCGGAGCAAATAATACCGGTTCTGACTCTAGTAATATTTATATTAATAATTCAGGAACTGCCGGAGAATCTCATGTGTTGCGTATTGGCTCTGCCACTGGTGCCGGTAATCAACAATTAAACACTGCTTATATATGTGGTATTGATGGTGTCAATGTTGGATCTGTCGCTAAGGTAGTGACCATGGCATCCGATAAACTCGGAACTGCTACAATAACTGCTGGTTCAGGTATTACGGTAACTCCTGGTGCCAATACGATTACTATTGCAGCTTCTGGTGGTGGCGCGGGAACTATAACCGGTAACACTGGTGGTGCTATTTCGCAATCTGCGGGCAATTGGAACTTAGTAACTGCTAATGCTACAGTTCAAGTTGCAGGATCTGGATCAACTCTGACCATGGATTTTGGATTAGATAATCTATTATTAGGTGCAGATGCTACAGGGATAACTACTGCAAATCAAAATACAGCCCTTGGTTTCTTATCAGGAGATGGCCTAACATCAGGTGATGAAAATACATTAATAGGATGTGAATGTGGCCCAGTAATAACGTCCAGTCAGAGGAATACGAGCGTAGGATCCTTTGCTTTATGGAGATTAACCAGTTCATCCGATGACAATATAGCTATTGGAGAAGGTGTACTTTCCACGGCAACAACAGGCACGACACGTAATACTGCTGTCGGAACGTTTAGTTTATTTTCTTTGAATGGCGGATCCTATAATATTGCAGTAGGTTATAACACCGGAGCAAATAATACTGGATCAGATTCTAGTAATATTTACATGAATAATGCTGGTACAGCAGGAGAATCTAATACATTACGTATAGGTTCTGCAACGGGGACTGGTAATCAACAGGTAAATACAGCAATAATTTGTGGTATTAATGGACAGACATCGGCTAGTGGTGTTCCTGTTCTTATTAATGCGTCAGATGTTTTAGGAACTACCGTATCTTCAATAAAATATAAAACTAATGTTAAAGATATGGGTGATACTTCTGCTCCTATTTATAAATTAAGGCCGGTCACCTTTAATTTGAAAGAAGATGAAAAAAGAGTAACGACAGCTGATGCTCAATTAACACAATATGGATTAATAGCAGAAGAAGTTGTTTCGGTTATGCCTGATTTAGTCCATTATACACAAGATGGTGAGATTAATTCTGTGCGTTACCTTAATTTAATTCCTATGCTTTTAAATGAAATCCAAAAATTGCGTAAAGACTGTGATGCGTTATTAGCTCTTAAAGTAAAGGTATTATAATTATGCCTACTTCTGGAAATAATAATAATCAACGTAGGGATGGATTAAATCCTTGGGCATACCTGGGCGTTAATGCATATCAACCACCAGAATTTATAACTCAAAATAGAAGACCCAATTCTACTGATTTTCAAAATATTTCTTTAGGATCTATTTGGTTAGATATTTCTAATTATGATACTACTCCTCCAAGGTTTCATGATATTTATATATTGGTTAATGTCATTAATTCAGTTGCATCTTGGGTAAAGGCTGATACTACTGATCTTTTATCGTTATCTGGAAACACAGGGGGATTAATTCCCCCTGATGCTATGAACAATATATCATTAGTAGGTGATGGAACAGGGATAACCGTTGCAGGAAATCCATTATCAAATACGCTTACTGTATCACTTATCGCTGATTCGTATCTTTCTGATCTTTCTGGTAATTCAGGCGGAGATGTAGGCCCTACTGCAGGAAATATTAATCTTGTAGGCAGTGGTCTTATTACTGTTGTAGGAAACCCAGGGACAAGCACACTCACTATAGTTCCTTCTGGCGCTATCGCATCAAGTTTTGATACTGATCCTCCTACCGGTACGGCTACTCCCTCTTTTGGGTTGCTAACATTTGAGGGAACAAATGGGGTCGTATGTTCAGCTTCAGGGTCTACTATAACCATAGATGGTAGTGGAACATCGAGTCTTGATGGCTTTAGGGCTGATGATGGAAATGTTGTTACGCCTACGGGAGATACAATTTCTATAGTTGGTGTTAACAATATTAAGACGACCGGAACGGTTGGTCCGAATACGTTAACCATAGGATTAAATGGTATAACTCAGAATCGCGTTCAAGTGGGAGGCGCATCTAATACGCTTACTCAGATAGCAAATGGCACTACCGGACAAGTACTAACCGCGACTACTGGAGGTAATCCAACCTGGCAGAATATTTCTTCTTCGATTATATATGCAACAGGTACTTTTGTTCCCGGAGTAACATTTAATGAGAATGCTGTAGGGATGACGTTTGCCATTCAGAATGGTTATTATATTAGAATACAAAATACTATTTTTTATACTCTTTTTATGAAATTTACATCAAAAGGTTCTTCTACGGGAATTGCTCGTTTTACGGGCCAACCTTTTGCATCAGATGTAGCACCTCCTTATTGGGATAGCCAAGCTATTACTATGGGAGCTACTAATTTTATAACATTTGATGTGGGCAGAACTTATGGTTGGATAAATCAAAATGGTGCATCATCGGTTACTACAGCGATAACAAGACAATCTGTTGCTGGAATGAACAATATCCTTCTTACAGATAATAATTTTTCTGATGATTCCGAAGTCCATGTGCAAGGTTTTTATTTAATACCGTAATGAGGTAGCAATGGTACGAAAAACTGGTCTTAGAGACCAACGATTAAATGGATTAAATATATTAGCATATATGGGTGTTAATTCATTTCAGCCACCTGAGGTTGTTACCGAAAAAAAATCTCCAGGGCCACAAGATAAAAGAAATTTTCAATTAGGTACTATATGGATTGATGTTTCTTCTTATCCGATATCTCCTACTATTTCTAATGTTTATATATTAGTGTCTTTGGCTAACGGAGTAGCAAGTTGGGCCTCTTTTGAAGGGGACAATATTATAACGTTGACCGGAAATACGGGCGGTGAAGTATCACCCGATGTAGCCCAAAATATTGATATTATTGGGGATGATATAACGTTGACTGTTTCAGGAAATCCAGGAACGCATGCATTAACTATTTCTCTTGTAGGAACGGGCGTTTTAAGTACTATTACGGGTAATTCAGGCGGTGCTGTAGGTCCTACATCTGGGGAGATTAATATAGTCGGCAGTGGTGTGATTACTGTTGTCGGAAATCCGGGAACCAGTACGCTCACTATTGTACCTTCTGATTCTATTGCAGATAGTTTTGATACTGATCCCGCTACTGGCACAGCTATTCCTTTTTTAGGATTAATAACATTTGAAGGAACTAATGGTATTGTCTGTTCGGCTTCCGGATCTACGATTACTCTTGATGGTACTGGATTGGGGAATGTTGCAAGCTTGCAAGCGGGTGATTCAAATATTGTTACGCCAACTGCAGGAATTATTGAAATAACGGGTGCATCTAATATTGCAACAACAGGCACAGTTGGGCCTAATACGCTTACAGTCAATCTTGATGGTATAACGCAATATAGTGTTCAAGTTGGTGGAGCAGGAAACTCTTTAACTCAAATTCCCAATGGCACTACAGGACAAGTATTAACGGCAACAACTGGGGGAGATCCCTTTTGGCAAACTAATGCTGCTACCTATGGAACCGGAACATTTGATGCACAATTAAGGTTTGGGGGATCAAATACAGGTATTACGTATTTCACCAAACAAGGTTATTACAATAGAATCGCAGATGTGGTTTTTTACAGTATATATTTAGGTTTAAGTAATAAAGGTTCTGCAACAGGAGATGCAACGGTCATAAATCTTCCATTTACCGTTAAAAATGACTCTTCTATACCTGAATTCCATAGCCAAGTGATCACCAATGGATTTGCTCTTCCTCTTTCTGTGAATTATGATTTTTCATATTTTTCAACAATTATAAATACGACAACAGCTAATTTATATCAATTTGGATCAGGACAAGTAGCTATACCATTAACTGAAGCTAATTTTAATAATAATACAGATATAACTATCCAAGGATGGTACCAATTAGAATCTTAAAGATTAAACTCCCCGATGTAAAATAAAATTATCATCGGGGATCTTTAGACTTATCTTCTTCCGCTATTTATTACCATACATAAGAAACACGTAATATCCAGACGATACAACTACTGTACTCATATAAAAAAGAGAGAAATGCATACTTATCAATAAAGAAGATACGATTAAAAATGATCGTTTGGAGCATTCTTTACCAGATAGCTTATGCCTACCATATGATAATTTATACTCTTCATATAATTTCCAAATTATAAAACTTAGATAACAATAAATAAAGGTCATTATTCCATAATAAAAAATATTTCCCCTGTCGAAGTTCAAAATATAAAATAAGTGCATAAGAACGGTATATATTCTGCTGATAAATGAACCAAACCATAAATAGAATAGAAATTCTAGTATATATTCAGGAATTATTTTATATATATGCATAATGAATCTCTCTTTTTTTTACAGTTATGATCTTAAGGTAAGAATGTAAGAGACATTCCAATAGCACCAGCTTTTACTGCCAGAGCTTCTACTGCTGCTGCAATTCCTCCACCTATACTTAGGGCTGGCGTAGAAGTCGCTGCAGCCCCTAGTGACCCTATACCAACATAAACTGAATTAGCATCCATATTACCAAGCATAAATTCTGATGTTGAAGCAATGGAATTCCCAACGTCTCCTGTTGGAGCCCAAGGCATGCGGTCAAAAGCTGCATCAATCGCTGCATCAGTAGGGTTAAATGTGACAGGAATATCCGGAAGTCCATTTCTTCCTGGTACTATTGATGGCGCTCCAGTAATTGCCGTTACTGCTGCTTTTGTTGCGAACTTTGCGGCGCCCCACAAGATACAATAAGCTCCCGCTCTTACTGTTCCGTAGAATACAGCAGCCGCAACAGGACCTGCGCCTCTTACATTACCACTCGCATTGATAGCAAATTCTTCAGATTCTCCACCAGTTAATTCTTTAATATCAAAACGGACTGCTCTGTTTTGTGCTAATTTTAGAATATCTTCTTTTGAAAGATCTCTAATTAAAGGATCTACGAATGCTTTATCTACTTCATATCTCTTATTGTCTTTAATAACATTGAATCCCTCGTCATCAATCACTATGAACGGGTCGTTATTATCATTATCCGTTTTCCCTATTATTACGCCACGTCTTGCTTCTTCTTTCTTGGCAAAAAAAGAAGGTCTTGTGGGCATTGGTTTAATAGATTTTGGTTGATAATGCGTTGATTCATATATCATTTCTCTCGTAAGAGGAACCGATAAAGGTGCTCTATTAGGGTTACGAGATCCTGTTAATGTGAACATGTTTATTAAAATAATATTTAATGTAACAGCTAGTGTAATAAGCTGATGCTTTTGAATTCTCATTATTCCCCTGCAAGTTATGTAATAAGATGTATTGAAAATGTATTGTTATATGAACTGCTTATTCATGAATAGTAATTATACTACATAAATTCCTCCTGACAAATTAAAATGATACTTTGTTAGCTATTTTTATGTTTAAATTATAAAGAATTAAAAAGAATTACCGAGCCACTTTGGTTCTTTATGATGTCTTGCTGCCATCTAAAAAAGAGCAGAATGACTAGATAATCCTCTATATTCAGAAATAACCTCTATTGTTGTATCATAAAAAAAAAGGGATAGCAATGTAGCACTTTTAACTTAGGACACAAGAAATTATCTTTAATGGCTCTAGTGCGTTTTATTGAATTTCAAAAATATTTTTTCATTGATCATTTTTGGGCATCCAAGAAAAGATGATTTATATTTACGCACATTTTATTCTTGCATATGCGCCGTACCAGAAATTCATCTATATTGTCATCGTTATGAAGTATCCAGGCAAATCGGTGTGCTCTATATCTCTTTCCCTTGTGATAATAAAGGCCACAGTCTTTATCAGAAACCTTATGCCATTCCAAGCAACCGTTCTCTTTTTTTATAGTCTTTTTGAAGAAATGGTTCTTCAATTCTTCACTGATTTTAATACAGTTCATATGTTACTTCCCATTTCTTATTTTCTTTATTGATCGTATTCTATTGATCGTCAGCATATATTTATCTTTTGGTATATCTGCTAAGTTTTGGATCCTTAATCCATCAAGCAATTGTTCAGCAATATCTTCATGATCTTCCAATTCATAAATAACTTCATTGAGTTGTTCTTTGGTGATCACTTCGAGCTTATTGTCTTTAGGATTATATTTGGTGTTTAATGCAGTACCTTTAGCAAAGACTTCACGCTCGGTAGCAGTTGCATATTCTCCATCATCATCATCATCTGATCCTACAATGCCAACGATAGCGCCATATGCGCAACGTTTTAATGAGGTGATGAAAGAGTCCAATGTCCGCACATCGCTTTTAGGAGGAATGATCCTCATGCGGCTTTCTATCCATTGACCGCTTTCGTGGGAGAGGATAGTATGAAGAATCATTTGCCCATCGACGTTGGGTAATATTTGTTGTATGACGGCTAATTTGAATTTGGTGAGCGAGGGCCGCGCTGCGGCTACCATGTCTCCATAATCAATATATCGTTCTTTAAAATAAGGATTTTCTTTATTTCCTGTAACGGCTGGCATCTCTGCTTGTGCTTGCGCTAATGCCCCAAAGAGATCTTTGAGTTCTGCTGATCGAGATGAGTTGAGACCTAGTGAATCTATTTTATCATGAAGCCTTTTTATCTCTTCAATAATTAACTGACTGTTATCCATAGTACTCCTTTGGTAAATATATAATTACTATATGTACCATCGAAATCCTATGGATTCAACTAACGCTCTGTATTGACCGAAGAAACTATATGCGAAGGATTTACACAAGAAAAATCTAGGCACGTATTGGTTATTTTGTCGGATACTTTTGCTTTGATCGCCTTAAATATTCTACGAGCTTCTGCCTTTTTGCTCATAATGTAATGGACGCGTTCTACTATGGTATGCTTTCTTGTTGGCTTCATATACCAACATGTTTCAGGCTCATGCGATATTAATCTGCCCAAAAACGAGCAGACTCTCAGTAATTCCTTCTCTGCGCGCACACTTCGTTGGTATTGATTACACGATAATCGTGTGCAATAAATATAATTCGTATTCTTGGGGAGCCCTTGTGGTAAGGGCTCATTACATAACTTGCACTCATGCCTCATTTCTTTCTCCTTTTTATACTCCGTCCGTATCATCCTCTGGGTGAATTCCTAATATACCAAATGCTTCGTATTTTTTGGTATATGTTCTTATAGTTCCTAATTCTTGCATGTAACTAGTCTTTTTATTTTCTACTTTAAACTCTTCTCTTGTGGGGAAAGGAATAATGTATTGCGATTCAAAGAACTGTCCACTGGTATGTTGGATTCGTGTATGACATACGTTATCAGGAGTGGTGTATTGAGAAAATGATAACCCATGACGTGATAAAATTGGCAAGATTGTTCCCAGCATCACGGCAAAGTTGGCATACTTATAACCGTATCCTTGTTTGTCTTTTACGATAGCGGGAAATGATCCTTGGGCCGTAGCGAATGCGGTATATACTTCATTGGTAAGAACTGATTGTGTTGCATGCGATGACAGTATTTGTTTCTTGTATGCTTCCAATTCTTTTTTGTATACTTCTTCTCGTTTAATTAATTCTGTTTTCTCTTTAGAGAGCTCCATGCCTCGAGTTAGGTAAAGATCTCGTTCTCTCGTTATTTTCTCTATTGTTGCCGCCACTTCACTCATTTGTTTTCCTTTGTTGTTTCTTTTGTTGCTTTAGAACAATTATTTTTTTCAACACAGTCAGAGCAGAGGGTAAAGATAGAATTGTCTGGATATAATTCATAGATGATGTAGTTGTTTTCGCATGTTATGCACATTGTTATTTCCATTACTGACCTTTTAGTATAGTTGTTTCAGTACAAGGACATTTCGTTTCGGTCCTCTTCTCATGGCAAGCGCAACAATGCTTTTTAGATACATACCTATGCTCATCCCACTTATCAAGACATTTTTGACAGTAATCAAAGCTCATTTGCCTATATGTCTTTTTGTCCCATTTGTTTGTCATTTTTGGTTCCTTTCTGATGTTATACCATTTCTTATGTACTTAATATAACATACTTTTTTATAGAATGCTACATATTTCTATAAGTTTCTATATTAATATTAAAAGATAGCTTTTATATAAAAATCCTATATACTTATATATAAGCATAAGAAACACTATAAAGAAGGATAAACGATGATTACGATTAATGAAGATGAATTAAGAGAAGATGTTTTTAATTATATGCTTAACAAGCCTTCTTCAAAAAGAGCATGTCATATGAAGATTGGGATAACGCCAAAAACGTTTGATCATTTTCTGGAAAAAACGCGACCATGTAGTCAATTAACAATTTTCAAGATAAGAAAATTTGTTGAGGAGTTTAAGCAAAAAGTCGATTAAATCATTGAATCGAAATGATAAGCTATAACATTTTGTTTGCTATAACTTATAAATTTTTGTATAAGTAATTAAAATATTTTATTTAATTATAACGTCATGTACCTGCCAGGGCATCGTTATAAATTAAATTAACGCAATATCTAAAAACACTATCCCGAAAGGCAGAAAACCTAACGAAACACGAAACGAGCAGAAGGCTCTAGAAAAGAAAGAACAGCAACTATAAGTCCTTTAATCGAAAGAAAGAACAGCAATTATAAGTCCTTTAATCGAAAGACGTACAATTAACTCAAACACAAACATAAACGCTAAGGAGACTTCAGAACCTAGAATTAAAAAGCCCTCATTGCTAAGTAGTGCAGGCAGACCCTAAAACAGAGAAGCACAAGCCCCAAAGTATTAATGTATGCAAAACAAATAGTAAAACCGAAAACAAACCGAAGGTAGAAAATCCCGAAATGTTAAACAGAAAACTATTTCCTCAAGCTGTAACCCCTGAGTCTTTTATCATCGGGTCTTCTATTAATCGTCATCGGATAAGCAGCAATGAACAACAAGCCACACGATTTCAACTAAAAAAAACTTCAATAATTATAATTATAAGAATAAAGAGAGGATAAGTCAAGTGTTTTTTGGGCAAGAATATCAAAAATATGAGCGCCAAGTTAATGGTTTGTATGATTTTGGTCTTGATACAGGGCTCTTGGTTAACTTTATTGCTTTTAGGCCCAAAACTGAGGTGCTGTTAAATGTTCCATCATATAGGCTTAATCTCTCAAAGTCTATGAAAAAAGTGTTTGACTATCTCTTTGGCAAGCGTTATTTATCGCGCGTTAAGCTTCTTAATAGTACCATTGCTAAGGATTGTGGTGTCTCTGTGCGTACCGTTATTCGGGCCACCAATACCTTTATGTCTGATGGGCTTATCTTTAAGACGCAATTATTTGCTCGTGATGTGAATGAGTATATGGTTTCGCCTCTGCTTAAAAAGGGGAAGAGTTCTTTTGATGTATGGTTAAATACGCTATCGGATAGAGATCTTAAATTGTATCGTGACCATGGCCTTCTACCGAATGGTCATTTTCCAAAGGCAAAACAATATGCTGATGGTCCCGAAGTAAACATCACTGTAGAGCGTACTCGGGCAGAGAGCATCCCTACTAAGCCTCTTTCCAGGTTCAAAACAAAATTTGTCACCCTTAATATAAATAATAATAATATAGATAATTTATATATAAATAAGAATGTAATGTACGCGCGTGCGCGTAATGTTGCACTACCGTTACCCGATACAGAAAGTGCCAACACCACCAATTTTGTAAAAATAAAAAAGGGAGAGGGGGTATCTGTGCGAAATCTAGATCCAAATTATGAATCTCTTGAATTTACACCGGCACAAAAAGCTGTCGATGCATTGTTTTCTTTACGGCCAACACAAAAGTTGAAACTGTTTGCCTTTCCTGAAAGTGCATTAGAACATTGCACCGCACAATTTAAAAAAGAGCACAGGAAGAATGATGTTAAGGGGTGGATGTGGTTCATAAAACAAGCTATTTTCTTTTGTGGTCAGATAAGAATTCGTCCTGATTGGACACGTTATTATAACTTGTGTACTTTTTATGGAATACAATCTGAAAAAGCAAGCGATGCTCCTTCATCTTCGGCGATATCGAAGGTTGCCTCCTCAGCGGTAAAGATCGAAGAGAAGGTAGCATTGCCGACCATTGAAGAGCTTGCAAAAGAAATAGTGTCATGGAAGCAGAAAATTGCTAATTTCGATATGAAGCATAATTTCTTAGGCGAAACGTTATTAGAACTGGCAAAAACTAGGTTGAAAGCTGTTGAACAAGAGTTTATTGAAAGGTTGGCGTTGCATGGTCAAAGTTAAAAATATAGTGATGTTGTTGTCCTTTTGTGGATTAGTAAATTCCTCATTTTGTGTCTCACGATCCACTTTTAGAAATTCATCTCCTAAAAAAGAACTGAATAAAACCCAGAAGGATTTTTTGCTTTCAGTTAATTTTTATATTGATGAATTGAATAAACAATTAGACGATGTGAATGATTTGATCGCTATTATTCAGCAAGAAGAACATGAATTAGCGCTTCTTTTGGGCCATTTAATGTTTTTAAAGTCTCGGCTTGATGATCTGAAAGTTATTCAAACACAATTGAAAAATTACTGCAAAGAAATAATTCTTCAAGTAGATAACCAATTTGCTCTAAATCCATAAAGGGAGATGGTATGAAGAAAATGATAACTCTTATAGTGAGTCTTTTTATGGTTTTATTAAATACGAGCTTACTAGGCGCTGAAGAGAAACTTGAGGAAAAAGGACCGGGTGAATTGCTTACATTAAAAAGTATTCTCATCAGTGAAAGAACGGCGCGCGGTATTCTTACTCGTGATAGGACATTGGAAGAGTTATGTTATTACGAAGCATTTAAGGCTGAAGGTGGTAATTATACCCCTTATATAAATCCTATTGATTTTGATTCTGATAGAGCACGATCTGACGCTGCTACGGGACGGCCTTTACACGTAGCGCCAAAACAGGGCTTTCTTTCTTCTTTGTGGTCATGCTTATCGACAAATGAGCCGCTAGATTAAACAATTGCATGAGGAGTAACTATGAAATATGTAATACTGGGAGATCCATTAATAGCAGCTCGGCCACGACAAGATTTGGTTACCTTTTATGGAACACAGGAACATAAGCGTATCGCTACTGAAATTGATCTTATTAATCAACATGAAGGTAAGGGATTATTTGAGGGAGTTCTTCACATAGATGTTACGTTCTATTTCTCTCGGCAATCACGGAGTAAGAAAAACAAAAAGGGAATGGTATATTACGGAGGACGTCCTGAAATATTTACCTTGTTGAAATGGTTACAAAATCTAGGCATAGGAATAATCTTTTCTAAAGATTGCTCTTTTTGTTCCTTCTCAACTTCAAAGCAATTTTCAGATAAACCAAGAACAGAATTTGAAATAAGGTGTCTATGAAAAATAAAATACAATCAAAGAATAAAGAAAAAGATTCAGGAAAATTTAACAATAATAGTATAGCAATTGACTTAAGAACAAAAGTCAGATCAGGTTATGATACCGCTAAAGATGCATTAGCCATGAGAGATATAGCCTTTGGGCCAGAGTTCCTTAATGTAGTATGTGAAGAGTTGCTGGAATGGGGTAAATTGGATACGTCAACCGATATGCTTGATTTTTACCACTCGTATGGGATGCCATCAACAACGTTTCATGCTTATCGAAATAAGTATGCTGATTTGGACCATATACATTCTATGGTTAAAGAAATGGTAGGAACCAGAAGGCAGAAGCTTGCTGTTCATAAGCTCTTTGAGTGTGATCCAAGTACTATTGCTAAAACGTTGCGCTTATTCCATCCTGATTGGAGAAATGCCTACCAGGAAGAGGCAGATCTTCGCAAGGAAATGAAAGCAGCCGATGATAAGACTGGACCTACGCATATAACTGTGGAAATGCCTCGTTATGAGACTACCGATAGAAACAAAGATTAAGCTTGATAAGTTCAAGCCGCGCTCGTATCAGGTTCCCCTTTTTGATGCTATAGAAAACCGTGGCATAAAGAGAGCAGTATTGGTATGGCATAGGCGTGCTGGTAAAGACGTAGCCTCCTTTAATTTGATTATTAGGCAGGCCCTAAAAGGGGTGGGTGCCTATTACTATATCCTTCCTACGTATAGGCAAGCTCGCTTAGTCCTTTTTGAGGGTATGACTTCTGAGGGTAAGCGGTTTATGGACTTCATACCGGGTGAACTGATAGAGAAAATAAACATACAAGAAATGAAGATAACACTGATCAATGGATCGCTTATTTACTTCCTTGGGTCTGATAATTTTGACTCGCTTCGAGGTTCAAATCCTAAGGGCATTATCTTCTCAGAATATGCTTACCAGCATCCGTCCACTTACCCCACGCTCCGTCCAATTTTGGTGGCTAATGATGGGTGGTGCGTCTTCATCTCTACCCCTTTTGGTCAAAACCATTTTTATCAATTATATGAGGTTGCGCGAAATTCGCCTGATTGGTTCTGCGACATGAGAACCGTCGAAGATACGGACGTTGTATCACCCGAGTCTATAGAGAAGGAAGAGAATGAAGGGTTAATGTCGCGTGATATGATCGAGCAAGAATATTATTGTTCATTTTCTACGGGGGCGTTGGGTTCTTATTATGGTAAGTATCTGAATGCAATGGAGTTGAATAATCAAATTTCTGAAGTTCCGTGGGAACCTTCATTTCCCGTTCATACGGCATGGGATCTAGGATTAAGGGATCAATGTGTGATAATCTTCTTTCAGGTTGTTGGTGCGGTCGTTCATATTATAGATCTTTATTCTAACAATTCAGTCGGCATGGAACATTACATTGCAGTCGTTCTTGCTAAGCCCTATCGTTATCAAAAGCATTTCGCTCCCCATGATATTGCTGTTCGTGAATTTGGATCAGGAATGTCTCGTTATGATAAATCACGTGAATTAGGGGTTAAATTTGAAATGAGAGCAAACAATGGACAACTTAGTTCACTGGTGCCCAATGTGTCTATTATGGATGGCATAGAGTCAGTTCGTTCTTCTTTGCCAAAGATATGGATCGATAAAGATAAATGCAAAGATTTAATTGTAGCCATTCGGGATTATAGGAAAGAGTATGATGCCAAGAGGAAAATATATAAGTCATCGCCTCTTCATGATTCTAATTCTGATTTTTGTGATGCGTTGCGTTATTTATGTTTATCACTAAAATTCTGTAGAAAAGCCACCGATCCTGATGATTTAGATCGTCGGTATAAAGAAGCTGTATATGGGTCTAATTCTACTATGCCCTCTTTTTTCAGGTAATTGGAAGGAGACGATCCATGTCTTATTGTATATTATTATCTTCATATCCATGCAGCCTATCTATCTTTGGCTATGTGCTCTTTATGATGATTGTTCTTTGTTATTGTTTGTTTAAATCTTGATAATTTTTTATACATGTTAATGAGAAACGTATAAAAATATTTGTTACTTTGGTTATTATTTTTCTAAACTGTTATCAAAGAGGTAACAACTTTAACATAAGGGTCGATATCGTGGCGATTTTTCCCAACTTAGGACCACAATATTATGATGAAAAAGACCGTGGCATTTTAAAGAGAATGGAAACATTCTATGCTGAGTCGATTTCTATCAATCAATCCTTTTGGGTTGAGGCTGATACAGACACTCGTTTTGAAGCGGGAGATCAGACATTATGGGCAGAACTTTATGGAAACTTACCCACTAATAGACGAAGACAGTTTCAATTTAATCGGATAAAACGAACGATTAATATGGTTTCTGGGTATCAAAGACGTAATAGAAAATCTACGATTGTTGTTCCCGTAGAAAACTCTGATGAAGTAACGGCAGATCAATTCACTAAAATTATGCTATGGGCTAATCAGCAGGAAAATATATTAGAAACAATATCTGAATCCTTTCATGGTGCATTAGTAACCGGAATGAATCTCTTACAGGTATGGGTAGACTATCGTGCTGATCCTGTTTCAGGTTCTATCAAAGTTGATAACTGTTCTTATAATAGTTTCTTAATAGATCCCTTTTTTAGGAAGCATGATCTTTCTGATTGTAATGGACTATGGAAGAGAACGTATTTAACCAAGCGTGAAGTTCTTTCGCTCCTTCCGGGTCAAGAAGAAGAGATAATGTCTATGACCACCTATGGACATCGTGATGGTAAATTTGAGTTTATGCCTGAAAACCAAAACTTTAATACTGGCCATTTATTAAGTTATGACGAATTTTATTATCGAGATTATCGATCACAAAAGCTCTTAGTTGATACCAAGACGGGAGAAACTATTGAGTGGAAGTCCGAAGATCCTGATGCTTTAAAAGATTTTCTTGTTCTTTATCCACAAATTACTGTCGTCGACCAAGATATACCGACTGTTAAACTCGCAATCGTGGTGAATGGTAAAGTAATGTTCAATGGTCCCAACCCACTGGGAATAGATTCATATCCGTTCATTCCCGTTTTTGGTTATTTTAATCCTCAGATTCCGTATCTTCCTTCTCGTATCCAAGGAATGGTACGCGGGCTGCGCGATGCCCAATATCTCTATAACCGACGAAGAATTATTGAGCTTGATATCCTTGAATCACAGGTAACTTCAGGCTTTAAATACAAAGAGAATGCTTTAGTAAATCCTAAAGATATTTTCTTATCAGGACAAGGCAAAGGTATTGCTTTGAAGGAAGAAGCGCAGATGACTGATGTTGAGCAGATACTTGCTCCTCAGATTCCACCATCTATGATTCAACTGTCTGAGTTATTAGCACAAGAAGTAAATCAAATATCTGGTGTTAATGAAGAATTGTTAGGATCTGCTATTGATGATAAGGCTGGTATTCTTTCCATGCTCCGCCAAGGTGCTGGACTTACTACCTTACAGGTACTTTTTGATCAACTTGATCGGTCTCAGAAGTTATTGGGTAAGATTATGATCGATATAATCCAAACTAATTTTACGCCCGGTAAGATAAAAAGAATTATAGAGCAAGAACCTTCAGCTCAATTCTATAATAAAGCGTTCGGTAAATATGATGCTGCAGTTGAAGAAGGTTTGAATACCACTACCCAACGACAGATGCAATTTGCTCAAATGCTTGAATTGAAGAATGCGGGTGTGCCTATTTCTGATATAGATCTTCTTGAGGCTTCAACGGTTCAAAATAAGAAGCAGATCATTGATAACCTTAAGGCTCAACAGCAACAAATTTCTCAACAGCAGCAAAAACAAGCTGATATCGGTATTGCTGAAATTCAATCAAGAATCAATGCTACGAATGCTAAAGCTGCTTCCGACCAAGGTCTAGCGGTTGAGCGTATTAGTCGTGTAGAATCTAATAATGCTCTTGCGGAAGAACATCATGCTGAAGCTACGAAAGATAGACTTGCAGGGATGCTTGATATTGTTAAGGCGTTAAAAGAGCTGGATAATATTGATCTTGCTCAGGTTCATAAGTTAATTGAGTTGGCAAATATTATAAAAACTCAAGAGACTAAAACACCAGCTATGCAGGGTGGTCCTGCAGTAGAAAGAGGTGAAGTTCCCCTTGTAGGGCCTCAAAACCCTGCAGTTTCTATATAAAGGATGAGTACCATGGCAAAAAAAAGACACCATGACGGCAGAGTCAAAATGGCTCGTGCAACTGAGATGTATTCTGGGTATGAAATGCGCAAGCATCAAGAAAGAGAAGCTGGAAGTATGATCTCTGAAGATCACAGCGCTATTGCTAATCTTCCACAAAATGTAATGATTAAAGAATACCCACGGGTTGAATTTGAACGTTATCACTTGAATGACACCATTGCGGTTGCTGACAATCAAATGAGAGATGATGTTCGCGGAGGAAAGAATAAATCTTCCAAAGAATTCCCTGAAAAATACTAATTATTCTTATTCTCCATTTCCTTGTGCGGATATTGTAGCTTTCGATATCCGCAGAGGTTTTAAAGGAACCGTATGAAAATAAAAAACGAAAAAGAAAAGGTATGCGCTCGATCACGGAACCAAGTGCTAGACACCTATCGCGGATCTGAATTTAAACAAAACATTAAAAATGATTTCTCTTATGATCGCGTAGAAGAACTGTACAGTAGTTTTTATGCTGGACTTGATCCACGTAGAAGAACTGAAATGGCCGATGGCGGTATGGTTTCTGAAGATAGAAACGCTATGGCTAATCTATCTAATACCGGTTTTCAAAAAGAGTATCCTCGCGCTGGTTACTATACAAACCCTTATATACAAGACTCTGTTGAAAAAGAGTAAGGATGTTATTATGCCGGTAGCACCAAGAAGTAATAAAAAAGGTACGAAGATAGCCTTCGATATTTTAGGAACTCCTGCCAATCTTAGGAAAGGCCAGAAGAAAAGTGTGCCTGAGCGTGAAGACGCTCGTTTGCAGTATCAGGATGATGCGTTACAGAAATAACTCTTTTTTAAGGATTATTAATGGCAAAAGTAAAAAAGGTAAAAAAGGTAAAAAAAGTTGTTAAAAAAAAGAAAGACAAAAGCGATGGCCACTGGATTGCGGGAGCGATTAAGCATCCTGGTGCACTACGTAAAGAACTGCATGTTCCTAAGGGCAGTAAAATACCGCTTAATAAACTTCGTAAGGTTTCACAGAAAAAGGGTATAGAGGGTAAGAGAGCTCGATTGGCTGAAACGTTACGCGGATTTAAAAAGAGGAATAAGTAACATGTTGAAAAAAAGGTTACATAAAGTTAAAAGAGTAGTGAAACATTTTAAGGGCAATGATAGTGCTTTTAAACGTGAAGTAAATGAAGACCGAAAGTTAATGAAAGTACTTAAAAAAAAAGATACTAAGATAAAAGAGATTAAGACAAAAGAGTCTAAGAAGAAAGAAGTTAAGAAAAAAGATTCTTTAAAAGAAAAAAAAGACAAAAAAATAGAAAAAGTTATGAAAGAATTTAAGCACGGCGTATTGCATAGTGGCAGCCAACACGGTCCCGAGGTTAGAAAAAAATCTCAGGCTATAGCTATCGCTCTTTCAGAAGCAAAAAAAGTTGGTAAAAAAGTTGTTAAAAAGAAGAAAAAATAAATGACACGTGAAACGGTAGGGAAAATTTCACAGGACTTGTTGCACAACGCAACGGTCCTGGACCATTCTGCCCATGAACAGATGAGTGAACAGTTAAAAGATTATGAAGCTAATGTCATTTCTGCTATTGATGCCGGGAAAAAAAGCTTTGATCACGATTTTTTCTTAGTGGTTCTGACTAAGAAAGAAAGACTTATGCAAAACGTATTAAGAAATTATTTCTTAACCCGATCCAGTTGCCCTACCCCTGACTGGGATCAAGCGGTCTATCATTACAAAAGAAATACTGGAGAACTTGAGTTCCTTTGGGTTGTTCCAAGTAAATTAGTGTGTAAAATGTTTAAAGAACACGCGCTACAAATTGACGAATCTGAGCGTGTTTTAAGAGATTTTGTATTATCCTTTGAAGATGGTACTCTGTTAGCTAAAAGCAAGAGACTTAATGGTGAGCAAGAAAAGTCATTATTTCTTAAGTTAAGTTAATTTTATGCATATAAAGGAGTATTAATGCAAGAAGAATTACAATTAGAACAACAAATACAAGAACAGCCACAAGATCAAGAGCTTGAGCAATCGCCAGAAGCAAACGATGCAGCCGTTGAGCAAGAGAAGAATAATTCACGAGAACGTAACTTCGCTTCGCTTCGCAATGCAAAGGAACTTGCTGAGAAAGAACGTGATGCTTATTATAAAAAACTTCAGGAAATAGAGCAGTCTCAAAAAGCAGCCCGTATCGAACTGGGCGATGATGACCTAGCTGAAGGTAGACATGTTAAAGAACTGAAGAAAGAATTAGAATCATATAAGCTCGAAATGCAGCAAGTTGCGATTGAAACACGTCTTAAAAATAATTTCCCTGATTTTGATTCAGTTGTTAATAAAGACACGATAGCTCAATTGCGTACTGCGTATCCAGAAATAGCAGCTACGTTGAGTGCATCGAATGATCTTTATAATACGGCCGCTTCCGCATATACTATGATAAAGAAATTAGGTATTTATGATAATGCTGCTGATTATAATTCAAACCGTTCTTCATTATTAAAAAATTCACTCAAGCCGCGTCCTTTAACTAGTGTTTCTCCTCAGCAAGCTGATAGTCCTTTGTCTCAGGCTAATGCATTTGCAAATGGTCTGACCAAAGAGTTAAAACAAAAACTTTATCAAGAAATGATTGAAGCGCGCAAAGCGGTATAATTCATTCTTTTAAGTACACGTCTCAGTACCCTGTGTTATCATTTTTTTCAGATTTCATGAATAGCACGGGGTATTTTTTTAAAAATTCTTGTTTTCCAGTCGCATGATACGGTATAGTAAAGCAGATATAAAGTACTTTTGTGCTTTGTGTCGCATGCGTAAAGGGTTTCGCAATCCCTCACTATTCTTTAAGGCTGTATGTAAGTGTTCGCCTACTTATTGACCGTATTTAAGACTCGTCATCTTATCGTTAAAACATTTTTTAACAATTGAAAAAGGAAACTAAGATGGCTATAACAACATCTTCAGAGTTACCTGCTCCAGTTCAGCAAAGCTTTTCATACAAGCTGCTTTCTGTACCGGTGCCAAACTTTATTCATAAGATACCTGCAATGAAGAAGTCGATGCCCCGCAATGGTGGTACAACGCTTCGTATGCGTCGGTACAATCCTTTAAATTCTGCATTAGTACCTTTAGGAAACAGTGGTGTAACTCCTCCCGCTCAGTTGCTTAGCGCGGTCGATATTGATGCTACAATCGATTTCTATGGTACCTATGTACAATTGAATGAACAGGTTACCTTACAAAACCAAGATCCCGTCCTTAATGAAGCTGCAGCTCGACTCGGTGTTTCTCTTCGTCAAACAGAAGATGAGCTTACCCGTAATATGCTTGCATCTACTGCTTCATTTATTAACTGTGTTGGTGGTGTTAATGGTGACAACCCTACTGAAATCACTCGTTCAGATGTTGATGAAGTGGTTCGTACATTGTTGAATAACAATGCATATACCATCATGGATAACATTGAAGGTGAAGATAAGTTTGGTACTGCTCCTGTTCGTGATGCTTATTTTGCATTATGTTCAACTCAGTTGACCGGAAACCTAGATTCAGTTGCTGGATTTATACAGAAAAACCAATATCCATCTCCAATGAACGCTCTTCGTTCAGAATGGGGTGCTATTGGAAACCTTCGTTTCTTAATATCTTCTATTGGTTCAGTATCTCCTAATGCTTCTTCTAATGGTTCAGATGTGTATAACATCTTCTGTGTTGGTATGGAAGCATATGCTTGTATCGAACAAGATGGATACAGCGCAAGCTTTATTTATAGACCGCCAATATATGATGGTCCTCTTGCATTGAACGCTTCAGTTGGGTATAAGTTTGCGGAAGTTCCTAGAATTACCAATGACTTATGGGTTATAAACTTACGTGCTACATTAGCTTAAGGAGATAATATGGCTTATGATACCGTAATCCAACAGGGTAGTTTTACTTCTGATGGAACAACTAAATTATTAAGTATTCGTTCCGATGTTGACTGGATGTATGTATATAACTATACAAACGCTGGTGTTACCGACGACAATTCCGTAGAGTTCTATTGGCAACGAGGCATGGCGCCACTAGCTGGTGTACGTAAATTTAAAAGCGCTGGTGGTAACACGTTAAATGAAACGGTTATGACTACGACTGGATTTACCCTTGTTGATACTTCTACAAATCCATTAACTGCACGCGTTGCAATTACAGCCGGTACTAATATAACTAGACCAGTTTATTCTACCGGAAGTACTGCGGGGCTTGTTGAAGGCAGTGTAGTATTATTAACAAATCTTACTGGACAACAAGATTTATCTGGAATTGAATTCCAAGTAGGTACTATTGTTACAGATACAAGCTTTAAGCTATCTTATGCCCTTGCGAATGCTCCGGGAGCGGCAGCAACTGCTGGTTTCTGGCGCAAAGTTAAGTGGGATCCTATTTTCTATCCACGTAGAAGATTTGTAGCAAACATCTCTCAAGCTGTTGCTGCTGTTGTTACGTGTACGGTAGATCATGGGCTTACTGTTGGACAAAAGGTCCGTATGGTTGTCCCTGCAGTGTACGGAATGGTACAAATGGATGGCCTGCAAGCTACCATTACTGCAGTTACTGCAAATACGTTCACTACGAATATTGATTCTAGTGCATTTACTGCATTTGTATTCCCTTTACCTGCTTCCGTTCCTTTCAGTCCATCACTAGTAGTTCCTTTTGGAGAAGATACTGCGCAAGCACTTTCTTCTGGAGCGAATATACTTGCTGATGCAACTATTAATGAAGCTGTTATTGGTATGTTATTACCCGGTGGAGAAGATGCTCCTGGTGGTGCTGCTGAGAATGTTATGTATTGGAGAGCTGGAAAATCTTTCAGTGTCACTAATGTATAGATAAAACAATAATTGGTCTGTGTAAAAAAGCGCTTCGTTTTACACAGACCAGTCTTAATAAGAGGGAAAAATTAATGCAACAACCAATGGAAATAAAAAAAGACACGTTAAAGAAACCGGCCAAAAGTCATCGATGGAATAGAGATAAAGATCGAGAAATGGTTAAGGGTATGTTCAAATTCTATGAAGTTACTGGTGGTCAATTATCTTTCTCTTTTCGTATGTACAAAGAAGACAAAGTAGAACGATATGACTTGGTTGATGGAGAAATTTATACTATTCCTTTAGGAGTTGCTCGCCATCTTAATAAGAATGGTTGGTATCCAGTACATGCATATGTTATGAATGAACTAGGTGTTCCGGTATCAAGAATGGGACAAAAGAAGAGACGATTTGGATTTCAGTCATTAGAATTCATTGATATCGATGATTTAAGTGAAGACAATGGTAGTGGTATTATAACCGTAGAAAAGATTAGATAAAAGATGAGTGGATTTGCCGTTCGATATCCTATGTTTCAACCGGCCATGCGTTTGATCACTGCTATAAGTAATGCCCCTATAGCTATGGTAACAACCAGTTTTGATCATGATTATCTTGCTCAATTGGTCGTTCGTTTATATGTTCCGGAAGGCTGGGGTATGGTACAGGCCAATCATTTGGTGGGAATCATACTTGAAGTTCTTACTCCTACTACATTTATGATTTCCATCGATACGTCTTCATTCGATACGTTCAATTACCTTGATCCAGCTCCGTGGTATATTTCTCAATACGCCATAGTTGTTCCGGTCGGTGAGCAAAATTCAACATTATTACAATCAACTAGAAATATTTTGTAAAAAAAGGAGAAGATAATGGCACTTTCAGACTTGGATGCGATACGAAAAAAGGTTCGTAAATTAACGCAATCCCCTTCTGTTTCTCAATTGTCCGTATCTGATCTTGATGATTATATAAATACTTTTATTCGGTATGATTTTCCTGAAATATTGAGAACTTTTAATCTTCATAAGCCGATCATCTTTAGTTTAGAACCTAATGTTGATACCTATACGATTGATTCTGTACTCGGGGATATTAATAACTATATTACGTTTAATCCTCCTGTTTATATTGCTGGCTTTAAAGCAGCATTTTCTCAATCAGAAGAAGAATTTTATAATGTATATCCTTTCAATAGCTCCATACAGGCCACAGCAAATTCTGGAGATGGCTCAACGTTTGTCTTTTCTGGTGTTCTTGCACAAGTTCCCATACTTCCGGGAAAAGTTGCATTTACTGCCATTGGCGCAAACAATAATGGATTGATTTTACAGGATAGTGGTACCCCTACAGGGATACTTACGGGTGATGGTGTAGGAACGATCAACTATGTAACGGGCGTTTATTCGTTAACTTTTAATAGTGCTCCAATTGGAGTTATAAACTCACAAACGGTACCGTACTCTGCTGGTCGTCCTACATCGATGCTCTTCTTTCAAAATAGTTTTACCTTTAGGCCCGTTCCAGACCAAGTATATCAAGTACAATTAGAAGCATTCATTCCCCCAATTGAATTAATAGCAGGAAATCAAAATCCTGAACTCAATCAATGGGCTCAATATATCGCTTATGGAGCAGCAAAAAAGGTTCTTGAAGATAGGCTTGATACAACTACTTTAGCGGCGATACAACCGGAATTTAATCGTCAGGAAAGATTAGTACTAAGAAGGACAATTGTTCAGTTAACCAATGAACGGACTGCCTCTATTTATAATGGTTATGGAACTAATTTATTCTCTAATGAACGATTTTAATTGGATAATAATGATATGGATCTTTTTCGCATTATTAAAACAAAGTTAAAGTTTTATGTTCTATTCTTCACCCGGCGATTAAAAGATCATCCTCATATTGCCTATCAAAGATCGGTATTACGCAAAAGTTTTCTGCAAAAGTATGAAATGATGAAAAAAGATAAAAAAGAGGTAAAAAAGGATGGCCTATAATAATGCGATTCCTCAACCAACGGACAGGATTAAATCTTCTCAGAATGATATCTTACAGAACTTCTCCAGTATTTATACCCTTGTTGGTGTAGATCATGTTAATTTTGATGATGTATCGGGTAATCAAGGCGAGCATAATAAAGTTACGTTTCCTAATTACACTCCCACAGGATCTCCTACTGCAGTAGTGGATGCACCTATATTATTCTCTAAAGATGTTGCCGGTACTTCTGAGTTATTTCTACTTCCTGAAGCAGCAGATGCTTTACCCGCTGAAAGAAATATTAGCGGAGCCATTCGTTTACCTAATGGAGAATGTACATTACCCTCAGGAATCAAATTAAAATGGGGTCTAGCATCTACCCCGGGTAATGGAGATGGAACATTAACTTTTGCCGCTGCAGGATTAAATAATTTTTCTACTCTTTATACGGTATATACAACCATATTTAATGCCGCGGGAAACCCAAGTGCAACAAGTGAAGATTATGTAATGCGTGTATATCAATATAGTGCATCACAATTTTCTGTAGTTACCTATTTATCATCTTCAGGAACTCGTGGTTCGGCAGAATTTTCTTGGTTTGCTATAGGAGTATAATATGGCACGGCAACGTTTTATAATTGCACCCATTGAGACAGGTTTACAAGATAATGTTAAGCCATGGTTAATACCTGATGATGCATTCAAAACGTTAAAGAATGCCTATGTATACCGGGGACGATTACGTAAACGCTTTGGTTCACGCCTTCTTGATGAATCAGTTGAAACGCCACAATTAGCATCTCGATTACGTATAAAAATAGGCGTTACTAATGGATCGGGAAATTTAGGAGCAACGGCTCTTCCTATGACTCCGGTAGTAGGGCAATTGTTCTCTGCTGATGATGTCATATTTACTGTCTATCAAAATGGATCAACATTGGTGGGCCGTGCGGGAAGTACGACTACGGCAACGGGAACGGTATCATTTGGTGGTGCTACTTTTGCCATAGGTGGATCGGATGCAACCATAGCAGGAGCTGATGTTTATTTTTATCCAGCTTTACCCGTTATGGGACTACTGACATTAGAAACTAATGAGATTAATGATGATGGTATTTTGGGATTTGATACCATGTTCGCCTATACGTATGTATCAGGTGGCTGGGAAAGATTAGCTCTTGGTACCAGTACATGGACAGGGGATGATAGTCAATTCTTTTGGGGTACGACGTATTATGGGACCGTGTTTTCAGATCCGCGATTCTTTGTGGTTAATTATAATGTTGGTGATGGTGTCCGCAATTACAATCCTGCAACATTTACCTGGGCAACAGTAACCTATGTCACTACGGGAACTGACACTATTCAAACTGCCAGGATGGTTATCATCTTTAAAAATAGATTATTATTGCTCAATACGTGGGAACTTGTAAGCGCAGTCTCTACTGCTTTTCCCGGTAGAATTAGATACTCTCAAATAGGTGATTTAATAAGTGCAGCAAATACTTTTTCAGAAGCAAATGGTCGTGGTGGATTTCTTGATGCTCCTACAAAAGAAGTAATCGTTAGTGCGCGCATTATAAAAGATAGACTTATTATATTCTTTGAGCGAAGCACTTGGGAGCTTGTCTATCAAGGTGACCAAATTTCTCCCTTTGCCTTTCAGAAAATTGATTCAGAACTTGGAGCAGAGTCTACCTTTGCCTCCGTTATTTTTGGCACTGACATAGTTGGTGTAGGAAACGTTGGTATTCATGCATGTAATGGCGCCTACGTTCAACGCATAGACGATAAAATACCCAACCTTGTGTTTGAGGTGCATAATTTAAATTCTGGCGTAGAGCGGGTTTATGGAGTTAGAGATTTTGAATCTGAAATGATATATTGGACCTTTCCTGACACGTCTCGCAATCCTAATAATGTTACGCCACGATATCCTAATCAAATTTTAGTCTTTAATTATAGAAACGGATCATGGTCTATCAATGATGATACGATAACTTGTTTTGGTTATTTCCAACAACAAGATCTTATTATCTGGTCTTCTATTGCGCAAACATGGGAAGATTATGATGAAAAATGGAATAGCGGTGATTTTCAGGCATTAACGCGTCAGGTTATTGCAGGCAATCAAGAAGGATTTACCTTCTTTGTAAATATTAATCTTGCACGTAATGCACCTGCTCTTCAAATTACGCAATTATCAGTTCCGGTATCTCGACCACGATTAACTATTATCGATCATAATTTCCTCGTTGGGGAATTTATACGCATTGAAGATTGCATCGGAAATACCTATCTTAATGATAAAAACTATGAAATAGTACAAGTTGTTGATAAAGACAATATTGAAATTATTGAGCCAGCCTTTTCTTTGTCTCCAGCATATAAAGGTGGCGGAACGGTAACACGTATAAGCCAGATAGATATTTGGACAAAGGATTATGATTTTTTCGTTAAAGAAGGAACCGGGGTATTTATTCCTCGCGTTGATTTTTTGGTTGATAGATCCGAGAATGGTCAGGTAACCATTGATTTATTTACTGCTTCATCTTCAAATTCGTCAGAATCATTTATTTTGGAAACTTCTCCGTATGCTCTCTATCCAAATGAGGCAAGTCAAACGAGATTATGGCATCCGGTCTATACACAATCTCAAGGAGATACGGTTCAACTGCGTATATATTTAAGTACTGCTCAAATGCTTGATTTTGAGGTAATACTTGCAGACTTTCAACTTAACGCTATGGTATTTCATGCACAAGAAAATGGCATAAGGTTGGGTGGATGATAAAATAATGTTAGTCTTTTACTAGCGCTTGATATGCGGGCCCGGCCGGGCCCGGAATCTACAGAGATATTTATACTATTTTTACTTTCCTTTTGTGCGCCACCATATGATTCGCTCTGTGGTGGTTTTCTTTTTATTGAATAATCCATTCCAATATTACATAAGTGATAGTGTAGGCACTTTTGTTGCTGTGCGTTGTTATATTTACATTGGTAGTATCCGCATTTAATTCAATGACATCTCCTGCGGTAGTTGATGCATAGGGTAAGGGGATAAAAGAGGTGTTGGGATTAGTTGCTGTTGCATAAATTCTGGTGAAAGAAAATAATGCATCAATAACGATGCCATGTGGTACTGACTTTGTGGTATTATTAGGGAGTGCTCCAAAGTTTATTACTTTTCTTAATACATTTCTGTAGGTAGGTAATCGTGAAGTTGTGGAATTTAATGCTTGATTAGGGAAAAAGACTTGTCCGTTTGCCGTCTCATCCAAAATGTAGTAGCCCGTATCTTTTAAGTTAACCGCTATATTAATATTATTTATTGATTGTCTTAATCGAGTAATAAAGTTCCTAAATTCATCAGGAGATTTAATAATTTCTCGGGTATCAATTGAATCAAATACGTCAGTTGTATTAAGATAAAGACCATCACGTATAGAATTTGCCATTTGGCTCCTTTTTATCTTCGTGATTATAAAATGTATATAGTACGCTCTATACAAGATGACATATAATTTTATAAAAAGGAGAATTTATTATGGTCGGTTTAGGGTTATTGGGAGGCGGATTATTGTCGGCTATACTTGGTGCTTTAGGTGGCGCAGCAGGTAATTCTTATCTAAATTCTAATCAACAAAATAATAATCAATCTTTTGGCGGATTCAATAATAATGCTGGCGGAGGTTCATTTTCAAGTCTTCCGCGCGGAGGTAGTTTAGGAAATTTCTCTGCATTAAACCAAGGCCAACAGAATGTTCAGAATCAGTTATTATCTCTTTTAGGATCTCAATTAGGGCAAGCAGACAATGGTAATGATCCTCTTGCTCAATATTCACAACGACAATTTCAAAACCAGGGATTGCCCCAATTACTAGAACGGTTTACGCAACACGGTAGCACACTTCAGGGGTCAGGAGCACGCAACTCTATTATAAATGCTCAAGCAGACATATCGAGCCAGCTGGGTGCACAACGATATCAAACATTGCAAAATTTATTGGGCACTGCACTTAATCCTTCAACTAATCAGGTCTATATGCCGCGAGATGGGAGCGGAATCGAAGGATTATTAAAAGGTCTTTCCGGTGGTGTAGGAAGTACGTTGCCACTTTTTGCCGCTAAATATGGTATTGGGTTTTAATAATAAGGTTTATAATGGCTTTACAAATACTTCGACAACAAAATCCTGCTAATCAAATTGGTGAATCTTTTGGCTCTGGCCTTGGAAGTGGATTGCAGAACCTTGCTCAAATGAAATTTAATGAAATGCAACAAAGGCAATTGGGTCAACAACTTGAAAAAGCTGGTTTTCCTGCATTATTATCTCAACTAGATCCAAGAGTTCAAGCTGCTTATTTAAGAGAATATGGGGCGAGGCAGCAAGGACAATTGGGACAATATGGCGCAAATGAACAAATAGGTCCACAACAAAATGATGACATCAGTACTCTTTTGCACAGTGTTATTTCAGGAGGACGCGGACCACAAGCTTCTCAGCAGATGCAGAATGAACTATCACCTTTACAGCAACTTCTTCAACCTCAACAACAAATGCCTTCCGCACAAAATATGCAAACTCAACAGCCCGTGCACCAACAAAGTGGTATTGAGCATATTTTACAAGCATTGCAGCAACAATTATCAAATCAACCTAATCAACAGATTGCTCGATTAGCACTTCAACCTAATCAACAAACTTCTGTGCCACAGCACCAAGCAGCACCAGTTCCGTCTGCTTCCATTGCTAATCCTGTTTCCAAAGAAGTTTTACCAAAAAAAGAAGAGAATGAATCAGCAAAGAAAATAGTAGAATCATTTAAACCAGCTGATAAGAATGAACTTAAGAAACTTTCCCCGGGGGCAAAGGCAGCTGAAGAAAGTGAAGCATTTGAAAAGAAACTAAATAGTTTAAATATCTCTGACAGTATAAAAGAAGCAGCTCGTGAGAGATTAGAAAAACGACATGAAAAATTAATCAAGCAGCAAGATAAAATTGATGATGCTACTAAAGATTATTATGACGACTTGTTGAAACAAAATAAGGGTGCTATTGAGGGAGATATTCGTCTTGGTAGAATACAAGAACTGATTGATACCGGAAATCTTAATCATCCTATAACTTTTAATTTTTTAGACAAACTTGCTCACGGAATAAAAGGTGTTGGTCTTGATTTAAAAGGTGGGCTTTTAAGTCCCGAATCACAAGAACTTGAAAACCTCTCAACAGATTTCTTAAGAAATGCCAAGGATTACTTTGGGAATAGAATAACTCAGCAAGAAGTTAACATATTTCTAAAAACAATCCCCTCTTTAACGCAATCTGATGAAGGTAAAGAACGCGTGATTAGAAATATGCACCTCTTTAATGAAGTCGGAAAAACACGTTATGAGACAGCTCAGCAAATCATAGAACGAAATAAAGGATTTAGGCCGCACGATCTTGCGCAACAAGTTGAACAACAGGTAAAACCGCTTGTAAATGATATTGCACAACGATTTAAACGTGACATAAGAACCGCTGAATTGGTTGCCAAAAGACAAGCAGAAAATGCTTTAACCGAAAAGCATAAAAAGGAAGCGCAAGAAAGAAGAGAGAAATCAGGAATTAAGCCGCTACCTTTTTAATCTTTGAATATGCTATTTAATGCCTTTATTGGGTTACGTATTATTTTAAACATACAGCCACAGAAAAATATAATGATAGATATTTGTATCCAGAAAAATCCGGCAGCGAGTATGAGTAGTGGTATAGCTTGTATTAATTGTATGAATCCCATTGAATAACCTTTCATTTAATAAAATAAGACCGATGAATTAAGCTTTTTATTGTATAAATTTAAATTAAGAAATATAATGAATGTATCGATGTGATAAGGATTATGCGTATTTTCCCCTGAAGAAAATTATGGATATGTAGCCCTTATCACATCGAATTTTTATTCGTATTGTTTTTGCTGTAGTACTTGTTTAGTTAGCAATCGTTCTATATAGCAGTTGAGTGTCATGCCGTTTCTGATAGCAAGTAATTGGAGTTGTTTTTTCAGCTCTTCACTTAAACGAATATTCATTTGTTTTCTGCTTATTGATTGATTATCCTTATTTTCTTCCATATCCTTCCTTGGTTTTTCAGGGTTTTTACTGCATATATATATGATAGCATTTTAGCACTTTTTAATCTATTGTTTGTTGTTTCTACCTTAAAAATGTAAGGATAGTGCTAGTAATAATTTTTATAAAAAGGATGTGATAATGGCTATAAAAAGACAAAGAGGCGATGCCTACGGGCTCAGTCAACCTATATTAAGCTTATCTCCAGAGCCTATTGTTGCTCAAAGAGCGCCTAAAACCAATGATTATGCTCAATTAGGTACTATATGGCTTGATCAACCAGGAAGCACATCATATGTTTTAGTAAAAATCGTAGCCAATGTAGCAACGTGGCAATCATTTTCTGGTGATGCTGTTTTTGATGACATTACGGTTACGGGTGTATTGACTGTTGCCGGTGATTATATACAAGATGGTGGCGTATTTCAGGTAACCACTTTAGATAACGTAGCAAATGCTATTCTCTTACAAACTAATGGTGGAACTTCAGAGACCATTGTTATTAATGCAGGTCAAAGTACCAGTAGTAGTGCAGTAGAGATTGAAGCTGCAACTGGTGGAATTGCGCTTGTCGCGGGGAAAGCAATCGCCAATGCTATATCTCTTGATGCAACAGCTGGTGGTGTGGCCATTACAGCGGCAGATGCAATAGCTACTGCTATAGTTCTTGATGCAACAGCTGGTGGTGTAGAAATTGTTGGGGCTATTGCTGCGGCTAATGCAATCGTAATTAATGCAAGTAATGCTGCGGGTGGATTACAATTACTTACTGGTGGTGGTGAATTATTACTTAATACCGGCGCAACAGGAAATATACTTCTAGAAGCGGCTACGTCAACGATTGCTGGTCCCGCTGAGACATTAGATGCTCGTGTTGGGTATGTAATATTTACTGGATTGACTACTGCTGCAGCTGCTGCTCAAGTTTTCACTATCACTAACGCATTTTCTTCTACTATATCTTCAATCCTTGTAACGGTAGCAAACACAGGAGCAAACGACGCACAAATGACCTGTACTCGTGTTAATCCGGGTAATGGATCATTCACGGTTACGGCATTGAATAATGGCGCTGCTTCACTTAATGGGAATGTTATCATCTCTTGGATGTTTTTAAATTAATTATCTAAAAAATATGTTAGTAATTTGGTAGTATAAGTTCCAAATTACTAACATATTTTAAATTCTAAGGAGAACTCATGAATCAAAAAGGTTACGTCCATCTTGAAGTTGAAAAAGGTGATAAACTCTTCTTTTTTGCAATGCCTATGGGTGCTTCTTTAGCTGAAGCAACTGATGCCGCTCTTTTAGTATTAAGAGAATGCGATCGGCTGTATCGAGAAGCTATGGATAAGCAATTAAAAGAAGAAGAACCTAAATCATCTGAATAGTAATAAATAAAAGGGGATAGTAATGGCAACTTTAGCAATACGTTTAGTTCCTGAAACAATTAGGACTCTTGCCGGGACCTCTGTTGTGGCTGGATATACTGCGGTTGGAACCGCTTTTTTGCATCCTTCACGGCTCCTGATTTTAAATAATCTTTCCGATCAATCGGTGATGTTCTCTTTTGATGGTGTGCATGATCATGTAGCCATAGCCGGACCAGGAAGCTTTGTACTGGATGTGTCATCAAATAAAGGTGTTGCGGGAGATTTGTTTATCGCTCAAGGTACTATAATTTATGTCAAACGTATCGGAACTCCTACAACAGGAGCAGTGTATGTTTCGACATTTTATGGTAATAATGGCTATTAAGGGATGTCATGGTTTCTATTCGTATGGTCGCAGCACCTATTCAAACGCTTAATGCTTCAAGTATAAGCTCAACATATATGGGTATAGGCCCACGATTTGACCATTCAGCTCGTGTAGTAAGGGTTGCTAATTATACGGATGGATTGTTGATGTTTTCTTGGAATGGTATTGATGATCACTTTCCCTTATTGGTATACACTTCTATAGTGATAACTATATGTAACAACGATCAGGATAATTCTGATTATTTTGCACTGCCAGCATTAAACCGTTTATATGTAAGAGAAGTGAAACCTGCAACAGTAGGCTATGTATGCGTAACAGAGTTTCGTGGAATAAATGATGCATAAGGATTAGATATGTCATATATGACACAATTCGATATTAATGGAGTCTTAAGTCCTATAACTTCTATTACGGGAAATACTGGTGAAGCGTTTCCTGTCGATGGCAATGTAAATATATTAGGAGCTAATTTAATTTCAACCGATGGATCAGGAGATACGCTTACCATATCGCTTGATAATGGAACTGATGGTCAATTGATTATCGGCGGCGGTACAGATCCTGAATGGGCAGATTTAACATCTACCGGTGGAACTATTGTTTTCACTCCTGGTCCTAATAGTTTAAATTTAGAGACTTCAGATGAAGTAGCTACTTCTTATGATACCGATTCAGGTACTGCAGTTCCCGCTTTAAATGTCTTAAATATATTGGGTGGCACCGGAATCACTACTTCAGGTTCAGGTAATACGATTACTATCACCAATGATGCACCCGCTGATGATCTTACTATAACCGGTAACAGTGGTGGCCCTATTTCCCCTTCTTTGGATAATTGGAATTTAGTAACGGCTAATTCTACCATGGAAGTTGTAGGTTCTGGATCGACATTAACAATGGATTTTGGTTTAAGCAATCTATTGTTAGGTGCTGATGCTGTATCAATAACTTCGGGAATTGATAATACAGGGCTTGGTTTTTTATCCGGAAATTCCATAACATCGGGAAATGAAAATACATTAATCGGCCGCCAATGTGGTCCATCAATAACGACAAGTACGGGAAATACCGGTGTTGGACCCTTTACCTTATTTAATTTATCCACATCTTCCAATTATAATATAGCTATTGGAGGAGGCGTTCTTGCTTCATTAACAACCGGAACGGGACGAAACGTTGGTGTTGGACATGATAGTTTAGTCTTTTTGCAAGGTGGATCTTTTAATGTTGCGTTAGGTGATAATGCAGGATCATTAATCACTGGATCTGAATCCGGTAATATTTATATCAATCATTTTGGAATTGTTGGAGAAAGTAATACATTACGTATCGGAGCATTTACAGGGTCAGGAAGCCAACAATTAAACGCTGCTTATATATACGGTATTGATGGCGTTAACGTAGGATCTGTTGCTAAAGTAGTAACTATGGCATCTGACAAACTTGGAACGGCTACTATAACCGCTGGAACAGGTATTACGGTTACACCTGGCGCGAATACGATTACTATCGCAAATAGTTCACCTGCTTCTGCATTGACCATAACGGGTAATAGCGGAGGTGCCATTTCTCCTTCTGCAGGTAATTGGAACTTAGTAACCAGTAATAGTACGGTTAAAGTTGTGGGGTCCGGATCCACATTAACAATGGATTTTGGGTTAAGTAATCTATTATTAGGATCAAATGATACTGCAATAACTACGGGCAGTTTAAATACAGCTCTTGGTTCTCTAGCGGGAGATTCTTTAACATCCGGAGCTGCAAATACATTAATAGGATACCTATCGGGGCAATTAATAACGACAAGTCAGAATAATACTGGTTTGGGTACCCGATCATTAGGAAGTTTGACTAGTACTTCAGATGATAACGTAGCAATAGGACAGGCATCTCTCTTTTCAGCTACCAGTGGAACTACGCGTAATACTGCCGTAGGAACATCAAGTCTATCTGGAATAAATGGTGGAGACGATAATGTTGCTTTAGGTTGGTCTGCAGGATCAAATAATACTGGATCTGATTCTAGCAATATTTATGTTAATAACTTTGGAACTCTAGGCGAATCTAATAAATTACGCATTGGGGCAGCGACGGGAACAGGAAGTCGACAATTAAATGCCGCATATATTTGTGGTATTGATGGTGTCAATGTAGGGTCTGTTGCAAAAGTTGTTACGATGGCCTCAGATCAGCTTGGTACTGCGACCATAACTGCTGGTACAGGTATTACGGTCACTCCAGGCGCTAATACCATTACGATTGCCAACAGTTCACCCGGATCAGCCCTTACTATAACAGGTAACAGTGGTGGTGCCATTTCTCCTGCTGCTGGTAATTGGAACTTTGT
>Ga0193710_1000001_pt1 | contig 38099 bp, 67 predicted proteins | sample H3m1metaG_FD_144923 | JGI IMG/M metagenome (GOLD analysis project Ga0193710, IMG submission 144923) | Soil microbial communities from a riparian zone of the East river system, Colorado, United States - H3m1 | ecosystem: Environmental > Terrestrial > Soil > Riparian zone | place: USA: East River... | reverse complement strand
TAATGTCTGGGCTTAATCAAGCTAACCAGCTATATTCTCAAACAGTTGGCAATCAATTTTTGCAACCGAATTTAGAGGCCGCTTTAAGAAAGCAGCAGTTATCAAATCAAGTTCTTCAAGCGAGCGCAAATATCGCTCCACAAATGTCAGCAGCGCAGCTTGCATATAATCAAGCTAGAGTTCCAAATTTGAATGCAGCAACACAACTTGTGTTGGGCGGTCAGCTCCCTACATCGCAGGCACAAGCCGGACTTATTGGAACCGAGACGGCGAAAAATCAATTTCAGTTACAAAATCCTGCTTTAATGCTTCCACCAGGAATGCCGCAACAATTGGGAGCATTAGCTATATTAAAAAACCTGATGCCATCACAGTATGGAAATAACCAGGTTGCTCCACCAACTCAAGATCAAAACTTTGTGGATAAGCTGGGGACTGGCGTTCCAGAAAGAATTCCTGGAATGCCTTCGGCTGGAAATTTTGTCAATCAAGGCGGTTCCCCAACAATTCCGCAGCAAACTCCGCCACCTCCTCCGATAGGAGGCACTCAGAATGTTGGCGGCGTTAATGTGCCAAGCAATCAAGAGTTTGCCAATTTAATGGTCAAAGGGATGGTTGCGCCAATTCAAGAAAAAATATCACAAGCTGATTATTATCAGTCGCGAGCATCTGGCTATAATTTTCAAAGTTTACCGCCAACTGAAAAATCATACATGATTGCTCAAGCAGCCGGTATGGGTGTTGACCCAATGCAAGCTGCTGCGCAGTTTAATAATGGAGCGACAATACAGTCGATTGCTCAGCAAAAGGGTCTTGACCCCAACAACTTGCCAACTCCATTGTATGCAGCAACGCCAGCCACTGTTCAGCTTATCCAGAGAAGAGATCAGGCGCTTAACGAAATAAATAGCATCATGCCAAATATCACGTCTTCAATGGCTCCATACGCTAGACAATTTGCCGGGTTCTCTCCTTCTCAAATTGCGGGAGCAATTAATAATGCAGACCCAGATCAGCAGGCAAGGTTTTTGGCGGCAAAGGCATTAATGCCTGAAATGGCATCATTAAGATTAAAGGCAATGGGCGGAAATATAGGCATTGAAGCAATAAGAGAAGTCAATAACCAATCAATGGGTAATATTAAGTCATTCCAAGGATTGGTCAGTCCAAAAGTTTATCAAAGTGCACAGAATTATGTTGATCAATGGATTAACCAAGGCGCAGACGCCGCAAATAGAGTTGGGCTTGCTGGGACTGTTGGAAATCTCAATACAGGTGGAAAGCCATTGACAGGATCAACAATGACTGGCGCGGTGACGCCTTCTCAAGTTGGCGTTCAGACTTCTTCTGTCGAGACTCCTCAGTATGCTCCAAATGCGTCTGTATCAATGATTGCGCCTAACGGAGAAAAAATAACCGTTCTCGGGTCAAATGTGAATGAAGCATTAAAAAGAGGGGCAAAATTATAATGGCAAGCCCATTGGGTGCATCTGCATTTTCTGATCTGGCTCCTCCTACTTCTGGAGCGTCTCAAATTGGAGCATCGGCATTCGCAGATTTGGCGCCGGCTCAAAGTCAGCAATATTTAAACAATCCGATTGCGCAAGGAGCAATTGGCGCTGGAGACGCATTAAGAAATACGATTTCAAGTGCAGAAAATTTTGCCCGTTCCTCGCCGTCTCAATCTCAAATGCAGAACGCATCTAATATGATCGGTGGATTGCCTTTACCACAAATTCAAAACTATTCACCAATTCCGGCGGTGAGCAATGCAAGCGGTTCAAATCCGATAGCTTATAACTTAGGAAATATCGCCGGAAATATCGCCGGATATGTCGGAGGCGGTGAGGCAATAGACACCGCAAGACTTGCTGCGGAAGGCGTTCCGGGCGTTATTGGCAATATTGCTCAATCACTTGGTGGCGAAGGAATGGCGGCGATTAATAGAAGGATGATAGGAAATGCCGCTTACAGTGGCGTAACCTCTCCTGACAATAATGTTCAGCAGGCCGAGAAAGGTGCGGCCGCGTCTGTGGCTAGCGAATTGATACCGGGGATTGGTGGAATTGCGGCAAAAGGCGCTCAATACTTTATGCCACAACGTTTTGCGCAAAACATAATTCAAAATCTTGGGGGTGGACAAACTTTATCAGATGCAACAAAATCCGTCATAGCGAATGTAAAAAGTTCATATGAGGAGCAACAAGCAAATGCTAACACTCTTTACAATTCTGTCCGTGATTCTGTTCCTAGTGGTTCTATTTATGCCCCTGTAAAAAGTGTATATGGGATACCGTCGGCAGCGCCAACCAATACCGCTATCGTTTCAAAATCTTATTCTCCTGTAGATCAAGGTGTCAACCCGGCTTTTGCGGAACCAACGGGGAAAAATATATCCTCAACAATCATGGCGAAAGGGCAGCAGAATCCAGCGTCATTTCTGGAGGGAGCATATCCAAGTTTGCCGTCTAGTACTATCAACAATTACACAGATACGCTAAAAGATATGCACAATAATTTTATTAATGACCCAACATTTAATAATGCGCACCAACTTCAGAGCGAATTGGGCGCTGTAAGTCGCCAACTTGATAGCAAAGCCACTCCGCCTACGATTGGAACAATTAATGCGCAAAATTCATTAAATAATGCAAGAGGCGCATTAAAGTCGGATATGGATAATTTTTTACAAAATCAAAGTCCAGAACTCGCGCAACAATATAAAAACGCATCTGATTCATATCTACAAAATGTTGTTCCATATAAAACAAATCCAAAAATATACGGGATGGCAACCGGAGATATTGAAAATATTAAGCCAAGTTCTCTTTCAAATATATTTTCAGCGCCTGATTCAGATATGGGGAAAGTATTATCAGACCTCCCAGAAGGCGCCGTTGATAAAATTCTTTATACAAAGCTTGGACAAACAGTTCCAAATAAAAGCGCGCAAGGTCTTTTAAATTCATATCAAAATCTTCAACAGCAAGGTCTTTCTGAGCATATTTCCCCTCAATTGGCTTCTCAACTTGGCGAATTAGAAAACAGAATTAAAGCACGAAATGGGTTGCAAATGGCGTCCGCCGGATTATCCGCAGCAGCACTAGGTGGGGCGCACGGGAGTGCAACAGCCGGCGCAATGCTTGGTCTTGGCGCGGGCGCCGTAGCTTCTCCATTTATGAATTACATAGGCAGACGCCTCCCTATCGATAATATCAGCGAAGGAATTTCTAATGTTCTACGCGGAACCTATCCTGCCGGACGAAGCGCAGTACTGGCAAATTACCTAAACAACAGCGGGGTTCAAAATGGCTCTTAATCCGAATTATGTACCCTTAACTCCATTATGGGAAGTTTTTACAGACAAAGACTTGTTGACATTTCTGAGTGACGGGTATGTTAGATTTTTTATTGATACCGAAAGAACGGTAGGAAAGCCTGTTTATCAATTGACAGGTTCACCTCCAAATTATACCTATACGCAATATGGATTTCTGGATACCGATGGAAGCTGGCGCGTTAACATGAATTTACAGGGCGCCTTCGATCAGGTTATCTATGGCTATCCTCTCGATGAATTCGGCGAAGTTCAGCTATATTTTGCTGATTTCTATAGTTCAGACGGTGTTTTCCAGTTTTCTAGAGAAGGTTTTCCTAATTTCTTCGTTGCTGGCGGCTCATTAACGAATCCGGTAAACATAAATTATATCCCAGACGGCCAATTCAGACTTCATACTGATATCCCTCTAACCTTATCTCTTGAGACGGGAGAAGTAAGGGACGGCATAACTAATATTGCATTTGGTGGTTGGACATTTGAAAGGCCTTCTGCATCAACAGCCAGAGACTTTGTTACTTTCCAAAGGATAGGTTCCTTTGTAACAAATCCAATAAAAAGCCCTCGGTATGCTGCGGAGATAATATGCCAAGCACCTAATGCCGGAGATACCTTTAAGGACTTAAGAGTTAAATTTGATGATGTGAATAAATTTTCCTCAGATGATGTCATGTTCACTTTTGGAATTACCGGAAAAGTAGTTGCCAGCGGTTCAATTGATGCTGAGTTAATTATTATTAAGAATTTTGGTACTGGCGGGGATGCGACCACCGAAACAACTTTGACTACATTTACTTTAACGACAACATTTACACCATTTTATTTTGCATTTGCATTCGGGGCGAACACTGGGAAAATTATTGGTGCAAATGATGATGATTTTGTGCAGATAGCATTAAGGTTTCCATCAAATGAATTATTTGACGTTGAATTTACAGATGCACTGTTAACGCCCGGTAACGTAATTGCTCCAACTTTTAATGACACAACAACTCGTGAATTTATGTATGAATCATTATTTGATGATACTGATTCACCGGACGCTAATGGCGGCGATATTGGACTTCCTCTTGTTCTTACTAAAACAGGTTTAAGATTTGATGATTCTCAGGTTGGATTAATATTCCCCTCTGCATCATACAGACTTCCGTTCGGGTATTTGCCATGCGATGGCTCAATGTATGATTCAAGACTTCATTCCTCAGATGGAATTCCTTACTCAAGACTGCAGGCGCCATTATTGGCGGTTCTTTCTACACCCACAGTTCCTATTCCATTTAATATTCCATTTTTTGGGACAGGCTCATCATTTTTAACCGCAGATATTTTATCGAATTTAGATTTAAAAATAACAACAAATTTGAAAGGCGCAACCCCAACTCCAACTGACGGTGCAAATCCAACAGGATTTACGTTTAGAAATAATCATACAGGACAAACAGATATTAATGCTGTCGGAAAGATTCAACTAGCAAATAATTTTTTAGTTATCTCTGATCTTGTTGGCGTTATTACAGTTGCAGATGTTGGAACAACAATCACTTCAACCTCTATCCTTTTGAATGGGTCAGATTCTCGCTCTGTGAGTGAGTTCGCAATTGGTGCAATTGCGCCGTCCAGTTATTTTAGGTTTGCTGCCGGAAACGGTGGAACAACTTTTGTTTACTTAGTGTGGTTTAAGTTGGACGGCGTTGGAACGATTCCATCATTCCCGGGAAATATTCCAATAGAGGTTGATCTATTCACGGGTATAAATGCAGCAGATGAAGCAAAAATAGTATCGGATGCAATAAGCGGTTACCAGGTGTCTCAAATAACTACACGTCCCGGAAATGTAATAACACCAAATTCATATTTCGACTTAGGAACAACGGCGCAATCATATTATGTTTGGTACAACGTCAATGGTACAGGTGTTGACCCCGCTCCCGCAGGTAAAATAGGTATAGAAGTTAATATATTAACAACAGATACCAAAGATCAGGTAACAGGAAAAACAGCTACCGCACTAAATTCAAGATATTTCGCAACACCTGATCTTAGGGGATTATTTCTAAAAGGCGTTGATGGATTTAGAGGGTTAGATTTGGGCTCATCTCTAAGATATGCCACCAATTCATTAACGGGTGGTAATGTATTAGGCTCCAGAGAATACAGCAACAATGCTTCTCACAATCATACTGCAACAACTTCTATTACGATATCTACTCTGGAATTCAATAGTATGGTGGGAGGCGACGTTGCATATCAGCCCCCATTCGTTCCTTTTGCGGCATCACCACCAACTACAACAACAATCGCATATCAAGGCGTCACAGAATCACGCCCAGAAAACATTTATGTAAATTACCTGATCAAATATTGAGGATATAAATATGAGCACTCTTTTAAATATAGGCAAAGACAATACAGGAACCGATTCTGATACCGTGGCAATTTCTGAAAACAATTATACTATTGTTTTGGCGGCCGGTGTTCCAACGTCAATAACCGTCCCTCAAAATGTTGATAGAGCATATTTTGCATTTGGAGGTGGGGGCGATGTTTGGGTTGATTTTGATGGAACCGCAACAATCCCAGGTGCATCTTTTACTCAAAGCACGCTGCAATTAAACCCAGTCTCAAGATTCGTACTTCCCGGCAATACAATATCATTCGTCTGTATGACGGCTAATGGAGTGCAGGTTGCATTTTATAACGTAAGTGTGAGGTGGTCATAATGCAATTTAGCGCAAGAGGGGGCAGGTTTAATTATTCTCCAAGTACGAATAGCGTGATAATTCCGCCTTCTACTTCTGAATTACTGCTTGAGGACGGAAACGATATTTTACTTGAAAACATTGAGCCGATACTGCTCGAAGCATAAATCAACTTGAATTGAGGAAATAGAAATGGCTGGAACAAAGATTACTTCTTTAGGATTGGGTACATCAAAAAGCACTGATTTTTTAGTGGCAGTTGATACGACAGATACTTCAATGGCACCTACGGGCACAGATAAAAAGTATTTGTTAAGCGATATGTCATCATTTATTCTAAGAAGTATCGCTGCATCTGTAACTGTGTATGTCTCATCAACTGGAGGCGTGGACGCGGTTGGAAATGGTTCAATTAATTTTCCATATGCTACTCCGGAATATGCTTATTCTCAAATTACAGACGCCTCATCCACTAAAATATATATAATGAAAATGGCTGGTAATTTTATGTCTACCACAATTTCAGTCAAGCCGTGGATATTTATTGACGGTCAAAATTCAGTGTGGGCAATTACAAATCCAGTGGTTGCTGATGCCACTTTTGTATCTGGCGGAGGGATGGCATTTATTGAAAGTTTTTCTTCTATTAATACGGTGGCTGGAGTTGATATCGATTTATCCGCATCTGCCGCGGCATTTTCATATATCAAGTTTAATGAAGTTATGTTTGCATCAAATGCAGCTTGGTCGATTAAAGGAAACCCTGCTCAAGTATTGGTTTCTGTTTTAACGAATTCATTTGGTCTTGGAATGTCTCCAGATGTTACGATGACAAATCTGTATGGTGGAGTAGAAAACAGTTCAATAAAGGGATTTACATTCATTTCTGATAGTACGGTTCAGGGATATAATATATCTTTGGGTGGCTCTACATTGGAGAATGAATGCTTGCTTCAAGCAAATGCGGCATCTATCGGGGTGAATGTTGACATAAAATCCTCTAATTTTGTTGGTGGATTGAAAATAAAATCAGTTTCAGCCGCTCCAATTCAAGTAATCCAATCACCAATAACTAATTCATTTGGTGTTACGCTAGACGGAACGGGGATAACATATAAACCAGAAAGTCAAACAAGTGCAATTACATTATTGAACGGCGCAACTATTGCAGCAAATGTCGTTTATCCTACTTTGGCAGAAGGCATCACGGCTGGATTTACGCCGACAAATTACACTCCCGTAACTTCTCAAGTTAAAGGTCATTTACAAGGAATAGACGCGTCATTGGCATCAGTTTCTTTACCTGCAACAAGGGTCGCTTTTGGAAGTGTGACAAATACAATATCAAGTAGTACAGGGCTTGTATGGAATGACTCAAATCATTCATTGATTCTTGATAATTCTGCTGAGTTAGTTTTTACAGGAACAGCAAGCGGAACGCAGATAAACTTAAACAATGGCGCCAATGCTCAAGAATTTGCCGGCATGAATCAATTAAGTGACAGTGTGTTTTTACATGTTCCGAATACTGGAGAGAGATTTACATTTCAGGCAGCTACATCTTCTTCTACGTCAAATAATCTTTTTCATATTCTTGGGACTGGTGTCGTGGAAATTCCGGCATTGAATACCGTTGGAATTGTTCACAATAGCGCGTTGGGGGTTTTGTCTACGAGTTTAATAGTTGCTGCCGATATTACGAATGCAACTATAACGGGTTCAAAGATTGCTTCAGCAACCGTTACGGGCGCAAATATTGCATCTAATACAGTTGCAAATTCTAATCTAACCAATATGGCCGCAAATACGATAAAAGGAAATAATACGGGGGGCGCAGCTTCTCCGATTGATTTAACGGCGGCTGAAGTTCAGGCAATGCTGGGCGCCGGTTCTTCAACTCCATTGACGGCGACTTTCGTTGGATTTGGTAGTGGCACAAATACATTGACGGGCAGTTCAAATTTGACTTGGGACAATACGCAGCATACCTTAACGTTTGCCGCTTCTTCAGAGCTAGTCTTCAGTGGCGCATCTTCTGGAACGCAGATAAATTTAGATGGTGGCGCGAATGCGCAGCAATTTACGGGTATAAATCATGCCGGTGGAGAAATGTATTTGCATGTACCCGCAACTACTGAGTCTTTTGTATTTCAAGCGGCGACATCCTCAGTTGCCTCAAACAATCTTTTGTTTGTTGGCGGTAATGGAGTCATTACAATCCCCGCATTAAATACAACCGGAATTGTTCACAATAGTTCTGGCGGTGTGCTTTCAACGAGTTTAATAGTTGCTGCTGATATCACTAACGCCACAATCACTGGCGCTAAAATAGCTGCCGCAACGATCACTGGTTCAAATATTGCCGCAGCTACAATTGCGGGCTCCAATTTAATTACGAACACTGTTGCCAACTCAAACTTGGCTCAGATGGCTGCTCATACATTTAAAGGAAATAACACAGGTTCTACGGGGAACGTCCTTGATCTTACTATAGCGCAAATGCAGGCTGAATTAGGGGCTGGCGCATCTGTGCCATTAACTGCGTCTCAGATTGGTTTTGGTAGTGTAAGCAACCTAATGATTGGAAATGCTGACTTCACATTTGACAACTCAAATAAAAGATTAACCATAGGTAATACTGGGGTGAGTACGGGCGGTATAAAATTTAATAACAACACAGCGTCTTATGTTCCGGGAATTCTGGGATATTATGAAGAACCCGTAACTGTAACTATGACGATGAATTACACAGCAAGCACGGTTAGTTGGGACGTTACTTTCATGAGAGTTGGCGATATGGTTGTTATGAGTTGGGAGGGGATAGATGTGACACCAAGTGGTGCCACCAATATATTCAGCACAACCGGAATTCCGGCAAGATTTTTAAGTGCCTCAATGAACAATATTAGTTGGACTGTTCAGGTTATAGATGGATTAACGTCTAGCTCATTCAAATCCGCTGGCGTTCTTCAAATTTCATCGACTGGTTTTATTATTACATCTACGGACGGTAATATGTTTACTGGGGTTGCGAGTCATGCAGGCATAAGACCATCATGTGTATGTTATTTCCTTAATTAGAGATTTTTTATAAGGTTAATGTCATGAATGCTGAAGATGACATCAGAAATCAGCTGGAGGCTTTAAGAGGAAGGACGCAAGAGATGGATACTTTGACGAAAGTTCATGAGTATGCGATTGATAAAATTGATGTGAACATGAGCAATATGTCTACTAAAATACATGGTGTAATTGAGAATCAGTTTAAGTTGAGCGAGTCAATTAATGGTATTAAAACAGAGTTAAACATTATGAAAACGGAAGACCAGAAGAGAAAGTCTTCCGTTGAGTTTGTTAAGGAATTATTTGATAAGAAGAAAAACTGGATGATAGTGATAATGGTGATCATCATAATAAAAGCATTTGAAACTATTAACCCGGCAACTATGTTTACGGCTTTGTCGAAATTTTTATAAAGGTTAGCGAAGAGAGCGTCTATGGTTGACAAACAGTTTAAGTTTCTTTTAACGATATGCGATTTTGTCCAAAAAGTTGAAAAAATGGGGTATAAAATGACCATGGGAGAAGGGTATCGACCGCCTGAGTTGGCGAAACTATATGCCAGAGAAGGTCGCGGTATAGCTAATTCTCTGCACACTAAAAGACTTGCGGTCGATCTTAACGCATTCTCTGGTGGCGTGTATCTTGATGGCTCAAGCGCAAGTCACATTCCTATATTGAATAAAATAGGAGAGCTGTGGGAATCCCTGAATCCTCTCTGCGCATGGGGCGGTAGATTCTCGCGAAAAGACTATAACCACTATTCGTTTATGAATGAAGGAGTAAAGTAATGACGCTGGAAGAATTTATCGGGATGCCATTTGATGAATGGATAACCGGGCAAAAGCCAGATGATTTCCCTTTAACATCTGAGCAACTATGGGAGATGTACGAAGAATGAATTGGTCTGATATATCGTCATTGGTATCAAAATTTGCCCCGTTGGCTGGCGCGGCTTTAAGTTCTCCGGTTGGTGCCGCCATTGGGGTCGGTACCATTATAGCAAATCTATTTGGTGTAGATGCAAAACCAGAGAGTGTTGCGGCTTACATTAAAAACAATCCAGAGAAAGCACAAGAGAGATTGCAGTTCGAAATGGCAAACAATATTGAGTTACAGAAGATAGCTTTAGATGCAATCGAAGAGCGCAATCGACATGAGGAACAGGATAAGGCGATCGAATTTCAGAATGTCGATAGCGCGCGAAAGAATAGCGCAAATGTTAATGCAAGTCCAGTGGATAATCGAATTAAAATGATACTTGTAGTTGGTCAATTTTCAGTGTTAATTATACTTATTTCTCTATTTTTTATCTTTAAAGATAAGATAGATCAATCAGTAACATTGACACTTGGTACGGTAATGGGCGCCATTATGGCAAGCATATCAAGTATGGTGAATTTTTACTGGGGTACGTCTTTTAGTTCTCAGAAGAAGGATGAGGTGATTGCAAATAAGAAATGATTTTATTTGCGCTTTCAGCGATTCTGTAATCATATAAACCGACCATTTTTTGGGTTTTTGTTCTGAAGGCGATTTTAATTTTACATATTTTACATTCTGCGTAACTTAGCCCGGAGTCGCAAACATACATTTTATCTGTAAATATTTCCATTATTTTATTGCATTTCTCGCAAATAACTTTCTTTAGCGCTAATTCTAAAAGAGGGTTTTTCATAGCTTATATTTCCTGCAAAAAGGATTAATCAATTCGGTTCATCATAATAATTATGCCAGTTCCACTGTTTAGATTTACGTTTAATTCTATTCCCCGTAAATTTTAATCTAATCGCCTTATGAAAAGCGCTGTATAAACTTTCTATACCTGTTAAATATAATGTTGATCCTTCATGCAGTCCAGATAAGTTTTTATATTCAAACTCAACTATATACTCGTTTGATTCATTTTCAGGAAATTTATTTAATATACTCTTCAACTCTTTTAATGTTATACCCTTTTCATTTTCGATTTTCATAATGAATTATCCATCCTTCTTTGAAACAAAACTATTCGATTTCTGGAAAAAAGTAGCAACAATTCTCATCCTGTTTTTTTCTTTTTTGCATCTTTCATATGCTGGAATAATTCCAAGGAAAAAACAAAGTATGAAAAATATCGGAATTGGCGCATAAAAAGGCAAAAGAACAATCCACCAAGACCATGTTATAAATTTACAAAGTTTTAGGCCGAGAAATAATAACCCCAATGCCAGAGGGAAAGTTAGTCTCATTTCACAATCCTCAATATTTGTAAAACAACGTCAAGCTTGGTATTTACGAAGTCAATTCGTTCTTCTATATTATTTATTTTTTGATTTTGATCAAATATCTTTGAGTCTAATTTTTGATGAGATTTTTCATTCATTTCATATTTCATTGAGACCTCTCTTGAGATAAGAGTATGAGTCGTATCATAAAATTCTTCTCGAAATAATTCTTTACATTTTTTAAAAAGATTTTCTGAGCATTTTTTTACATTCTCATTAACGCTAGCATCAAATTCCTCTTTGTTTTTAAATCTAAAAAATTTAAACATAAAATCAACCCTCACTCTCTAACCATTTACTAACGGTAATCACTTTCCCGCAGCGTGCGCATTTTGCCATAAATAGCCTTCTGTAAAACATGTGACCTTTGAATAGGCAGATAAGCCTTTTAAGCATGAGTTAATCCTCTTCTGCGTCAATAATTCGTACCTTAAAGCCAAAATAAATTTCGTGGGGGAATCCATTATTTTTTAAATCCGGTTCATTTGATTTTTTTAGCATCTCCTCAAAATGTTTAAGCAGTCCAATTTTGAATCCATTATAAGTCTTATAAGTTGCAATAGGAATTTCATCTGCGCACTCATATCGGATATCTGATAACAAATAACGTTTCATAAAATAATTCCTTAACGATTAAAGTTTTCCATAAGAAATTCAATAATTTCTTTATAGAATGAAATGGTATCTTTATATGTATTTTTGTTTTCAGAATAAGACAATAAAATATTATGCTTAATCTCATCTATATTTTTGTCAACATTATCTTTTTGCTCTATTTTTTTTTCAAGAATTTGCACAATTGATTTTATTGAGTTTATTTTTGCATCTGACGCGTCTGCATAGGATTGAAACAATTCGCGAATTATTTCTGGCAACTCTTCTTGGGTGTTCATAAGCTTATCTCCTCGTGAATGTCATTACGTGAATTTAGTAGTGTTATTTTTTTAAAATTGGAAGTTAAATTTCCGTTTTCGTAAATAACTCCAAATTTTTTTACAGAAAGAAAATCAACTATTCCATCTGTTTTTTTAATTGCCCTTACTTCAACCGGATATATCTCAAGATATTCAGAGAAAATACAAATATTGTCTCCAACCTTAAGATCATTAATTGTTAAATTTTTTTTAGTCGTTGCAGAGTTAACTTTTTCTCCATTAATAAAAACATCCGCTACTTTTGATTCTGGTAGATCGGTAGTTGTTTCCTTATACTTAACCATGGCTTGGAATAGTGTTACTTTATCATCTTCTCTAACCGTGCTTGCGGCGATTCCGCCGATTGGCTGCCATCCTTTAGCTATTTCATCATTAATATTCAATACAAAAATGTCAAATAAGCCTTCTTCCGGTCTAAGTATCTTGTAATCAACAATCTTTCTATAGTTCATAAATCACCTCAAATGTTTGGTTTTCAGCATCAATTTTAACAATTTTTTCAATGGAAGATATGGTGTTTGACCATCCAGACCAATTAGGACAATTACCGGACTTGAGATGTATAACATCTCTCCCGTGCTCAATATCGTCAACAATTCCGACATAAAATCCAATCTTATAATAAATTTTAACAACATCTAATGATTTTAATTTTTTCACAATAGACTTAATGTTTTCCTCTGTCATAACTTATTTCCTTTGGTCGTTTTTTATTGCAGACTCTATCGATAATCTAATGGTATCTGAGTATGAGTTTGTGTCTTCGTACTGAAATTCAATTGATTGCGGCCTTTTAAAAAAATGAATATTGTTTATTTTTAATTTTTCCTCTAAAAAGTCTAGCATTTGCGTATCAGATATTTTGTCGACTTCTTGATATTTATTCATGTCGTTCATTTTTTTACATTCCTTGCCTAGGAACGACGAAATCGGAGCATAGTCAACTGGACTAAATGTTTTCAATTCCTCATACTTAACCATAGCTTGGTGAAAGTTAGTTATCGAAGGGCAGTATTTGTCTAGTATTGAATGAATTGAGCCTATAGGTGTCCACCCATCATCAATACAGAATTTCACGAAATCTATTAAATCCTTTATTTCTCTTCTTTCTACTATCGTATAATCAACAATCTTTCTATCGTTCATTTATTTAATCTCTCGCAAATTTTACAAATAACGTAAATATCCTCAAATGAATAATCAGAATCAACGGATTCAATTATTGATTTTAGTTCTGAAATTTTCCTAAATTTCCCGCATATATCACATTTCAATGCTGTATTTTTATTGCTCATAACTTTTTCCCCTTTCGTTTATCAACCTTTTTCATCTTTCGCCTGTATAACCCGCTGCCTGAATTTGGTTTTTCAGAGTATTTTGAATGTTTTTTCGGTGGTTTGTTAACCATATTTTATCCCTTTATGCAAATTAACTGCTTTAGTTCATACACTTTTTCGGCTAAATCAGACTGATTATTCATAACCTCATCAATATCTTTATAGGCTGAAGGTATTTCATCGACGACGCCGGAATCTTTTCTGCATTCTATTCCCAGCGTTTGGTTTGATAAATCAGTTTCATTAAAAATTTTGCGAGCCATTGTTCTGCTCATTTTCCTGCCAGCGCCATGAGAGCATGAATAAAAAGAATTTGGATTTCCGAGCCCTTTTACTATGAAAGATTTTGCGCCCATGCTGCCGGGAATTATCCCAAATTCACCCTCTCGTGCAGATACCGCACCCTTTCTTGTTACCCAAACATTTTGTCCAAAATGATTTTCCATTTGCGCATAGTTATGATGACAGTCAACTCTAAATTCTGTCATTTTTTCTTCGCCAATATCTTCGCCATAAACATGATGAGATATGTCTTTTAAAATTACCCTCATCATTTCATTTCTATTTTGTTTAGCATATAGTTGAGACCAGTGAAGATCATGAATATATTCTTGAAATTCTGGTGTTTTTTCAACAAAATATGAAAGGTCTGGGTGAGGCACCTCTATAAAATAATCTTTCATAATAGATTTTGCTTTGTTTATATGATAGTCCGCGAGTGTTTTTCCGACATTTCGACTGCCGCTATGAAGCATAACCCACGCATTGTTTTCTGTATCTTGGCAAACTTCTATAAAGTGATTCCCTCCCCCCAGAGTTCCCATTTGATGAAAACTTTTTTTATATATTTTTTCTTCATTTATTAGAAAAGTAGGGACGGAAGATAAATTAATAAATATATCTTTATTTTTTATATGCTCATGCTGATTAAATCCAACAGGAACCGACCTCTCTATAGATGATCGAATGGCCGAAAGATTGTCTCCAAATTTGTCAATTTTGAATGGAAGCCTTACGGCGCACATCCCACAACCAATATCAACGCCGATAGCGGATGGAATAATTGCACCTTTTGTGGCGATCACTGAGCCTATTGTTGCCCCCATTCCAAAATGAGCATCCGGCATAATGGCAACATGCGAAAATATAAATGGAAGACGCAATACGTTTAATATTTGTTGCCTAGCAGAATCTTCAAGATTGGTTGCCCATACTTTTGCTGTCAAAAGTTTAGATTCCCACATTTCGCCGCTCGAAATTGTTTCGTTAATCATTAGACGACTCACCCTTCATTTTCATAAACTCTTCAATCATTTTTTTACTAAAGAGATCTCCATTTTCTATAAATTTTAATAATAATTCTTCTTTTACACTTAAAGAATTGAAATGATAGTCAGATTTCAAATGGTTCGCGTACCAGTCCAGAAGATTGTTATTTTTAATTTCTTCATATGTCATTTTTTTACATAATTTACATAAAATTTCAATATGCCAACTTTTAGGGTATTTTTCAGGCGATATACTTGTCATATTTATTCCCCATTCGTTTTCAAAAATTCTTCAATCATTTTTTTACTAAAGTCATACTCATTTTCCATAAATTTTAATATTAGATCATGTTTGACGTTTAAAAGAACGCATTTTAAATACGCCCCTTTTAATACGGTCAGCAATCTTAATTCAAAAACTATATCATCCTCTGTTTTAATAAGTTTAGTCTCCGCGGTTGCGAATTCAATTACGCTATTAATTGCCTCAAAAGCTTGTTCGGCGTATTCGCTCATATTTAAATCTCCTCAAAAGTTTGTTCTTGAATATTGATGCGGGTTATTTTTTTGATTCTTTTTTTTGGATGCCAAAAAGTGCTATAGCTTTTATAGTCTTCAAGATATGAGCACGTTAATATATTCTCTTCATCAATTTCATGTAAAAAACAAATTTTTGTATCTGGTAGGTTAATAAGTATCGCATCTCCAATTTTAAGCCTCGAAAAATCAGGCCGTTTTTCTGGGATTGGGCGCCAGTGGGTTGGGGCATAAACAAAGCCGCCATTTCTAAAAAGAAAAACATTTGTTCCAAAAAATTTCTCTTGTTTAAGTGTTGCCTCACAGTATTCTTTGCTGCTCGATGTTATTATTAATACATCTTTACCGATTTCAGGTAACGCCTTATCAACACTTATCCATTCATTTTCGTTCATGGTTTAATCTCCTCAATCTCTTTACCGCAATATGGACAATATTTATGTTCATTTGTTTTAATGTCTCCGCATGAAAAATAATGTTCATTTCCGCATTCTGTTGGATATGTATACTCTCCGTCATCTTGTAATTCATAATTCCACTTGCAAGTCCCCTTAATGTCTTTTTTGTCATCATTTAATCCGTGATCTGTCATTTTGCTGCTTCCAATAATTCGGGGTTTTCGTAGATTTTTTCGCAAACGATTAATTGGTATTTTTCTATTAATTCATCTATGATGACCTAAACAATCTTTAAATCTAAATCGTGCTCTTTCATTGTCGTATATAACAATAAATTTACCGCCAAATTTATCAATAAGACTATCCCCCTCATAGATTTCTTTTCCTTTTTTATCCTTGAGGCCGGTGTATTGCATCAAAATTGATTCCGTATCTTCAACGCCATTTCTTTGATAATGAATTCCATCCCACATTTCGTTAATGATCATAGAATTTTCTATTTTTATTCCCTCTTCTGTTATTGACCAGAAAAAATCATCTTCAAAAACATTTGAATATAGCATTTTTTAAAATCAGGAATCCAAGCCCTAAACTTAATCTCTCTCATAACATCCCCTAATCTCATAAAAAACCTATAAAATATTCCCGTTTTTTTCTTCTATAATTCCTCTATCTCTTGCTTTTAATTTTTCGTTGAGTATTCTCAGGTGAACCTCTTCTCTATGTATTGATATTTCCTTAGGCGCATCAATACCAAGAAAGACTTGATTCCCAGTAACGCTTTTTACAGTCACGCGAATATTTTCATTAATAACAATAGTTTCTCCAGGCATCCTCGATAAACAAAGCATAATCCTTCTCCTTACAATACTTAAAAAGAGCCTCTCTGCGGGAGTCGAACCCGCTTGCGCACTTAGATATTCATTTATATGCTTCGTCAAGCCTGTGTGATATCGGTGAACACCGTTTGGGCATTCTTGCTCTCTAGCCCTTAGGAATAGTGCGCACCACCCAGCAATCGCTTGTATACCACTGTTACTATATAAATATCTCTGCGTTTCACCGTGAACGCCCAGAGAGGCATAAATCAACAAACAGAATTAACAATTAATGACTCTCCCTCCTCAAGATGTGCGCCAATAACCTCTAATCCACTCTTTATATCGCTCTTTATTAAGTTTTTATCAATAGATTCAACTTGTTTTATTTTTTTGTACTTATCATCTATTTTTGACTCATCATCAATTATTGTGGACGCTGGATTCTTTCTTAAAATTATATCAATTAATGGTGATTTTATTGATGTTTTGTTTATGTTCTTCATATTAAATTTCAAATAATTTCTTATTGATTCATTTTTTTTCTCAAATTTATCAATTTTATTTTTCATTCCCTCAATTATTTTTTTTTGCTGAATTTTCATCTCTTCTAATTCATGCTGAAGGCTTATATAGAACATTCCAATATTAATTGCTTTTTCGTTAAAATCTTGACTTATTGACTCAAATTGTTGTTCAACTAATTCATTATCAACTTCGTCATTTGAATACAATAAACCGAATATATTTTTATATTCATCACTAATTTCAATTAGGCTAGTCATTTTAAATATCTCCTAGAATGGAATGTCATCGTTAAGGTCTTGTTGCTTTACTGGCGCAGCTGGCGGAAATGCAATATTTTCAGGGTTAACTAAAAAATCCAATACTCTATTTTTATCGGGATATTTTCCGTCTTTATCCGTTTCTATACCTAATGATACGGCGCCCCATTTTCCGGGAAGCGTTGAGGCGAGTAGATTTCCAGTTTCATATACATCCCCAATTCCAACAGAATAACAAAAATGCCTGATTAAAAACTCGAAATTCGGCTCGGATGTCATTAAAAAGCATCGTACACGATTAGTTTTTCCGCCAATCGTATTGTGATAAACTTCAAGGTTTAATTCAATCATTGCGTTACCCTTTTGGGAAGTCTTCTCAACGGAATCAATAACTTTGAATTTATATTCGCCTTTTTCAAAAAGTCTTGCCACTTCAATTTCGCTTTTAGGCGTGAATTTCATCTTGCATGTCTCCTGTATAATAGTTGATCATAGAATTTTTAACTGAAAACAAATCATTTTCAATCGTCATATCTTTAAACATCCCCATCGGGGATTTTGCTATATGATGACCGTCAAAGTTTGTTATGAATTTATAAGTGCCGTCAACGCAACAAGAATGCATTACAGTCGTAAACATTCCTTCTAATGTTATCTTGTCATCAAGCATCTTTCCTATTGTTTTTGCCTTCATTTTCCCGGTATCGCTTAGTTCAGAATGAGAAAGGACAAAAATATATAAATCATCCCGAAGACTTAGCGCGGCTTCAATTATAACATACGCATGTTGGGCAATTTCTGTAAATTTATTATATCCCTTCTCGGATGCTCTTCTCATAAATTCATTTGCCATTATATATTGAAAATCATCTATTATTATGTTTTTTATATGTGCGTATTTTTCATTTCGTCCGATTACCAAAAGCGTATTAAGTATTTTAGAATAATCATCAGTAACAATATAATTCTTACTTTCAACATTGTATTTTTTATTAAAGCCAATAAATGGCAACGGCTTTCCTATTGTATTTATTATAAAAGTTTCTGAAGGGTCAAGGCGATGTAAGCTTGTGCTCTTGCCTGTTCCACTTTCTCCCAATATCAATGTTGCGTTTGACACTTTTATCCCCTCAATTCCAAAAACGCCAATACCTCTGCCTTATGACGCCTTTGCTCCAATAGATGCGCGTATTCATAGGTTTGTTTTATTTCACGAGTTAAATCATCAATTTCACCAAAAGCAAAATTCTTTCTATAAGCGTTCCAATCAAACCTAAATAAATCCTTAATGCGATCAATAACGTTAACCATAAAATATCCCCTAAAGTTTATACTGCTTCCACTATATCAGATTGATTATTATCATTTTCCTTGGCGTCAAAATTTCCATTATTGATGGCTGCGATAAGCTTACTAATTAAATCTGTTTTACCCATATTTTGATGAGTGAACGAAATGGTTTCTTTTTCTGCGGATGTTAGAGCATTTAAAACAGATGACTTGTCAAGCATGTAAATCCCCTTTGCGTTTAGTTAATTTGGTTGCCAGTTTTATGCGGACTACTGGCAGAGTCCGAACGTAGGGCAATACTCTCTCCCTCGCATTCATTTGATAGCAATTCAATGTTATGAGTCATTGAGCCATCATGTTCAAACCTACAGCCACATATATCACATACTATTTTATTAATAATGTTTTTTTTCTTGTTAAAAATGATTTTCCCATACATACAATTGCCGCAATTAAACAATGACAAACATCCCATATCTTTAATGCTGTGAGCGTAATAAGTTTGGTTGTTATTTTTGCACGCTATTAACTCACTCATTTCTATGCCTCCATGTAGTCATAATGCCAACAATCTTGTTGTAGAATATAGTCGGCGACATTATCTTGATGGATTGTCTCTTTATGTTTTTTGTTTATTGAGTCAAGATTATGTCGCCATGCGCCGTTAGTGTTTTCTGAGTTATTCATTTCTATTTTTTGCGCACTATATTCTTTTATTTTTGTTTTATTTGTATATTGTTGTTTATTTGCTTCTTCGTATTCCCTCAAGACATCATTCAGTATACTTTCAATCATAAGTCCGTTAGTCATTTAATATACCCTTCATCAAAAACTTAAATCAATGATATTGATCAATTTTATAGTTGTCAAGCATTTATTTAAAATATTTAAAATAAATTTTACAAATGAGATTCAGGAGGGAAATTGAACAAGGGTGTTATTATTCATAATCCCTTGTTTTTATATGGTCAAATTAACTCTTTGCTCGCTTCTTTTATTATTTCTTGCCATGTGAAGGGAAACATTTTTTTCATGATTTTTATGTTGTCATAAACGCTTTCCTTCGGTTTTATTCCGCTAAAATCTAATTCTCTGGGATGAAGTCCCAGCAAATCTGATATAACAACTAGATTTCGTGGGCGGAAATTTTTGCCAACTTCTATGCGATGAAGTGCCGATTGTGACATATTTGCCTTTTCTGCGAATGCCTTTTGTGAAATTCCTTTTTCCAATCTGAATCGCTTTATAATCTCTCCAGGCGTTCTATGTGTAGCATTGAATTCTACTGCCTCTTCATGTCTCATGGGGATGCCCTCTATAACCTTATTTAAACTAATCAGTACTACCGATCACCATTAGTCAAATGTCGTGTTCACTTGTAAGCATATGACTATGGTAACAATATTAATCTCAAAAAATGATTCCTGTCAACTATTTGTTTGATTTTTTCAAAATACCGGTTGATATAATGATTATTATCATATAAAATCAATTTAATCAAACTTCATTCGAGAAAATTATATGACCATTCTAAACGTCAGCAGCTATCCCGTTCACATTAGACCGCTTGTAAAAGCCATTTCAATTTTGGGTGGTATAAGTAAATTTTCTACAAAGCTTGGATTCAGTAGACAGTTTGTTTATATGCTATTAAAGGGGAAGAGTAAGATTTCAATTGAAAAGTGTTTAATGATTGAAGAACTTACGCTTGGAATAGTGGGGCGCAAAGACTTAAGGGCAGATGTTTTTGATGAAAAAATAAAGCCCTCTGATCGATTAGATTTTGGTCAAAAAATAGAAGTTTGTATGACCATCCTACGCGACCTTTCTGAGATCGAGAAAAGAGGCAAAAAATAATGGCAAGAAAGTCACTTCCATGGCTTCGTCTTTATACCGAATTTTCGACCGATTATAAGGTTCAAATGATGCCAGAATCGATGCAGAGAAGACTCATAATGCTGTTCTGTTTTCAGCGGGAAGGCACCCTAAATTCGATGACAGATGACGAGATTGCGTACCGTCTGGGGATATCAAAAAGTAAGTGGAAAATGACTCGACAACGATTTTTTGAGAACGGTTTTGTGAATAACAATGAAAAAATAAAAATCGGCGACGACTTTTTGGTGAACTTCTCAACTCGGCAAAAAGATTCAGACGATTCTACGAAACGTAAGCAGAATCAGCGTCTCAGGGAAGTTAGTCACAACTATGTCACGGGACAAACCTGTGACATGTCACAGAAATGTCTCAATATAGATATAGATACATATACACAAGAAAAAGAATTAAAAAAAAGAAACAAGAAAAAAAAGATTTTGTCGGGCAAGCCCGACCTCTCTCCCCCTCCCCCTGACGTCCATGAAATTTTTGAGTTTTGGAAAGAGACGATGGGCTCCCAAAAATCCAAAATTGACGAGAAGAGAAAAAAGTCAATTTTGGCGGCCATGAAAATCGGTTACTCGGTAAGAGATATTTGTGACGCAATTTCGGGTTGTGCCAAGGACAGTTTCTCGATGGGTCAAAATGACCGCAATAAAAAATTCAACGACATAAATTTAATTTGCAGGGACGCTGAGCATATCGACAAGTTTATTGAAATAAATAATTCGACAGAATCTTCAAGCATTGAATACGACGGATTTTGAGGAGATAGAAATTGAACGCAGATCAAAAGGCAACTTTCATTTTAAAAATAAAAGATTATTTTAAAGGCAAAAGAGATATTGAATTAACCGCAACGAAACTTGAGTGGTATTGGCAAACCCTTTGCGATTATGAATTGCAGGATATTGCATTGGCTTTAAGATTTCATGATAGAGATGCAAAGCGCGGAGGATTCCCTCCGAGGCCGTCTGATATTATTTCTAAGATTGTAAAATCTCCAACCGCCAGAAAAAATTCATGCAGCTATTCAAGAAAAAATGTTTCTGAGCTGGGGTGTCAAAATCTTGGGGAATTTACATTTGGGAATCCAAAAGATACAGATTCTTTTGTCAGCGAAGAAAACCAAAAATCATGGGATAAATTCTCAGAAATATTTTGGGATGGCGAGAAAATTATTTGTGCGGCGCATTACGAGAATTTGAGGTACAAAACGGACATTGAGAGAAGATTAATTGAGAAATGCAAAGAAAGTATGCCTTCAGACGTCCATAGAAAGGCGTAGACGCATTATTTTTGCTTTTTAATGCTGCACCAGTGGCAAAAAATATAACGCCTAAAAACGTACTTAAAATCGATTTAATGAGGTGGTAATTTTGGATACCTATAGACGCCATGAAAGTATGGGTAATTATATATGCTTTTATTGTGGAAATTCGGCGGATTCTGCTGATCATTATCCACCGATGTCAAGAAGGTTTGATGTTGACAGTAAAAGAGTTTTGATTAGGTGTTGTAGGGAATGTAATACTTTTTTGAGTAATTCATTTCAGCAGGATTTAGAAGAAAGAAGGCGGTTTGCTTTAAATAGATTTAATGCAAAGAAAAAAAAGAAAATATTATAGATTTTAATATATTTAACAACTACTGTTTAAGGAGGGGTATCGAAATGAAAGAATTTGAATTGTTAAAAAAGCTTCACGATACGAACAAAAAGTATTGTGCTTTTTGCGAAGAGGCAAAACATATTTCTAAATTCAGAAGAACCGGTACTGTTAAGAAGACGTGTAATGAGTGTCACGCTAGGCATTCCAATAAAGATACAATTAACAATGCAAATAATATTGCATTAGCATTGATGGATGAATTGCAGGGGAAATTGTGATAGAAGAAAAAAAATTCTGTAAAGATTGTAAATGGTGTAGATATATTCCTCATAACAATGGAGTATATTCCACATGCCATAATTCAAAATTTTTATCGCATTCATGTGTAACGGGTGAAGTTGATAAACAATATTGTACGTATCTGAGAGATAAGGATGTAAATTTCCTTTCTCGATTGCCTGGCGTTATTTCTGATTTTTGTATAGATGGTAAATATTTTGAGAGAAAGGAGGAATAGAAATTGATTAATAGTATTTTCGGTGGTGATAATATTGGGCATCTGGGTGATCAGGCGCATACATTAGATTATCACAGAATGCTCGCGCGGCAATATAATCAAGCGCATATGGGCGCTCTTGGTTCATTGAGAGGGCTTATCAATAATGGTGGACATAGTAATGTAAGCGATGAGAAAAAAGACCAAACAGATGAAAAACTTTTACTTTTAATTGAGGAGTAACATGAATGAAATTTATGATGATGACGGAAATATTTATATTTGGTCAACGATGGAAAACTGTCTTAAGAAAATTAATAAAGATGAAAATATAAGAACGAAAGATATTGCATCAAATGCTGAATCAAAACTTTTATTACTTATTGAGGATTGAAATTATGAAACTTAAACCATTTAAAGAAATTATCGGAATGAGCAAAGAAAAACTTAATGAAGCGTTGGCGCCTATTCGGGCCAGGAAAGTTAAAACACAAGCAGAAATGAAAAAATCAGAAATTGATGAAAAAATTGTTGTATTAGAGTCTGAAGTGCAAGAGATGTGCTCTGTTCAATCTATAAATTTTGATGATCTGTTTGAAAGGCTCGATAAAATTGCTTTATTGGAAAGAAGAAAAAAACAATATGATAAAGTTTTAAGCGAATTATTTCCTGAGGAGTAAACTTAATGATTAAACTTTGCGACAATCAAAATTGGCTAAATGCAGTGAGCGTATTTAATTCAAAAAATTGTTATGGGGATTATGGCATCAATTCATATTGTTGTTCTTATGTGAATAGTGAGTCTGAAAGATATCTTCGACTATTTGAAAAAAAAGGAAAAGTTTATGATGCGAAAGATTGAGCCTACCGAGCACCAAATCCAGTGCGCTATTGTTGAGTGGGCGAATCATAAAATTATTCCTCCCTATACTGACGGAAAAATAGGCCATCTTTTAATCGCCATACCAAATGGAGGATATAGAAATAAAATAGAGGCAGCACGATTAAAAAAAGAAGGGGTTAAGGCGGGGGTAAGTGATTTATTTTTTGCTTTTCCAGCATTTAAATTTCATGGGTTATGGATTGAGATAAAAACAAAAAAAGGAAAATTGTCTAAAGAGCAAAAAAATTGGATTGAATTGATGTCATTCATGAATTATAAGGCGGTAGTTGTTTACTCTGTAGACGAAGGAATTCAGGCTATTAAAGATTATTTGGGGTTGAAATGACTGAAATTAAAATTAAAGAAAAATGTTTGGCATGTAATCAAGTGATTGTTCGCACTTATCCTTATCCTGGAGGTGCGTGCTTGTCCGATCGTCATTTAAAAATTAATGGAGCAAAATTTGACCCCATGAGAATTAAAAAAGATTGCGAAAATAAGATTACAATAAAAAAAATACAAAAATCTGTCTTGGAATCTATAGGAATATTTCCTTTAAAATTTATTTAAGTGAGAGAGGTTTATTATGAAGGTTAAAACTAACGCTACTAACGCCGCGAAGGCAAATAAGTTGTTTAATTACTATGTGGTCTATGATTTTAAAAAAGGCGACGAAAATGGGTGTGGTTCAATGAATGTGTCGTCTGAAAGTAAAATTAATTTCGACTTTATTGGAGAATTGAGGAATAAAATCGTAGAAGAAAACGGCCTTGATGCCCTTAACATCAGCAATATTATTGTGATGGACGCCTAAAAAATGGCCTATACCCCTATTAATTATTTTAAATTAAGCAGAGCGTCACAAGATTTTTTGAAACAGTGCGAGAAATTTAAAAGGTTCAAGGTTAAAAACATTCATGTGCCCGCAGAAATATTTTCTGAGTTGAGGGAAAGTATTTCTGCATCTGATCGAAACGATTATACTGATTCAATTCCCTATGAGGGTAAAATTTTAGTGAGGAGGTGAGTTATGAATGTTCAACAGTTGAGAAATTCTTTGCAGGGTGTGCCAGACGATGCGCTCCTTTTCGTTTCATTGGGTGACCCTATCCCTGAAAACAATTGGGAGGCCTATCAGGCTCGCTACAATAGGGATAAGAATATATTTTATGTGCAGTATTTCGAAAGGAAAAAATGAGCGACGTTTAGATAATTAAAATAATTTAAAATAATGCTTGACACCGTTAGCGCTAACGGTTATGATGGATTTACTGAGTTGTTGAACGAAGGGAAAGGAGATTTAAAGATGAAGTTATCAAGCGTATTAAACAAGCTGGCAAAGATGAAAGTTGAAGTGATACAAAAAAGTGAGTTTCACTATAGCTTCATAATAAATGGATATTATTTAACGTTTTTTGTAAATGACAAATGTAATGTTGCTCACATTAGTCTCAGATGTAAAAACTATGGTTCACCAACTATTTGCCCTTCTCTTAAATCAGCATTAAATATGGCAATGACTTAGGGAGTTTTAAATATGAAAATTAAAAACATGTCTACAATTATTGTTTTGGAGGAATTTAAAGTGATTAGCAAACTTAAGCTTAAAAACTTTTTGTTGGACAAGCAGTATGAGGCAGAAAAATTAAATTCAATTTCAACTAGTCCCACCTCTTCTGTTATGGGACTTTGTTTGTATGCAGCTACTCAGGGGAAAGTTATATTAATTGATAAAATTTTTGAGGCCATTGAAGAAGGGAGGCTTGACGCATGACCATGAAAGTTTATGCGGTTTATTCTCTTGAGACATATCCGTCATGCTGTATGGAAGGGTTATTCAGAACAAAAGAAGGTGCTAAAAAATTTATAGAGGAATCAAAAAAAGATTTAAGTTGCCTTCATAACTCATTTGATATTCAGCTTGAGGAGGTTATAGAGTGATTGAGTTAAAAATTGGAGATTGTTTGTTTCATCACGGCGGAATTGGAACCGTTCTAAAATATTTTGTATATGAAATAAGAAATATTGTTGATAATACTTTTTATGCCATTAAATGTGATAGCTGCAATCATAGTGACGCGTGCAGTGTATTAATAGGATTAAGTGATTATCGCGCAGCCAGAGAAAGAAATGAATATAAATTTATATGTATGATTGGAGATGAAGAATCCCGAGAAGAGCATTATTGTTTTCACAATGAAAAGCCATATTTTCTTACTGAAAAAGAATGTATTATTTTTTCAGTTGAGCGTTTTATGGGTGCATATGCTACTGAAGCAGACGAATTAAAGAAAAAATATGAGGGAAAAATAAAAGAGTACGAAAGACTAAAAACCTATATTGATCTTTTGATGACAGACGAAAAGGAGAAAACAGATGAATTGGATTAGCGTTCAAGATCAGATGCCGGAAATTGATAAGAAAGTTTTGATATGCTGGGTAAATTTTAAAAATCATCAGACGGTGGAGCAAGGATTTTTGGGGGAGTCTTTTACTAGAAGGATAAAAAGATTTATAGACGCAAGATACCGAAATGTAAATGGCACCGTTACACACTGGATGCCTTTGCCCGAGCCCCCTATCGATGTTTGAAGTGGCTATTGAGGTTTTTATGTTCGTAATGTTTTTTTGTGTTGGATGGATTGTTGGCGTCTGCATTTATGACTTTTTTGTAATGAAGAGGAGAGATAGATGATTACTGCTTTTGATGTTTACTTGGTGGGAATATGTGATGGAATTAGGAATATCTTTCTTGGAATTGGTATTTTATTTTGGATATTATTTGGAATAATGTTTGTGGGTGGAATTATTATGTCAGATAAAAAAAGTAAAGAGGAAAAAATCCTTTATAAAGGCGCAGTTAAGGGCGTCTTTATTTATTTTTTGCTCGCTTCATTTATATCTGTGTCGTACGCTCTAATTCCTTCCTCAAAAGTCGCTGCCTCAATGTATATTATTCCAGCTATTGCGAACAATAAGGATTTTAATAAACTTCCTGCCGACCTATTAAAGATGGTTGAGTCTTATGGAAACACAAATGCAAAAAGTTAAAGAGAATCCAGAAAACCTTAAAAGCCGTCAGCTTAAGTTTTGCGAAAGAATGAAGGAAAAGGGATATATTCGGATTGCGCAATGGGTTCCTAAGAGATTTAAAGAGAAAGTTAAAGAGTTTGTAAAATCATTGAGGGATTAGTTATGGAAGAGTTTGCGATAGTTTCTTTGTCCGCTGGTATGTGTTTGTTTGGGGTGCTGTTGATATTTTTTATAATTATGATTTTAATATTTATGGATTAAAATCATTGATTTATTTTTTAAATTATGTAATATCGGAGAAATGCCGTGAAAGATTGCAATTGTTACAGTGACTTAGGTGAGAATTTACTTTTCTTGTGCTGGGTAGATAAACTTATTAAAAGAGTAGGCATAAAAGAATTCTCAAAAGATTATCGAGAAATGAAATTAACGTTTTCATGTATTTTTGATAATGAAAATAATGCAACAAAGGTTATAAATCCATGTTTGGTTTTTGGTGCTGATGAAGAGGTTTTAAAAATGGCTAAATTAAAAACTGCTGCACGAAATAAATTGAAAAAATCAACTTTCGGTATCCCGAGCGAAAGAAAATACCCGATGCCTGATAAGGCGCACGCCGTAAATGCGAAGGCAAGAGCCACTCAAATGGTAAAGAAGGGTAAATTGAGCCCTTCAACTGCTTCAAAGATTAAAGCGAAAGCTAACAAGGTTTTGGGGAAGAAAAAATAATGACAAAATCAAAGCCAATCTCAAAAAGAGAATTTTCTCAGTACAAAAAAGAAGATGAGAAACAAGACAAAAAGTTAATCAAAACAGCTGTTCGTAAATTAAAGACTTCAAAGGCTTCAAAATCTTATTAACCTAACCGGAGATATACCCATAAGACGCAAAGCAGAGCACGTAAAGGAAGAGAAAAAGGAAGAAGGCCATTCACATACTCATCATATGAAAATGGCTCATCACCACATTAAAGAGGCTGTAAAGGCTGCGAAGAACAAACACAAAAAGAAATAGTAATTTATTAGTCGGTTAATAGCGCAGTCTGGTAGCGCACATGCCTTGGGCGCATGGGGTCGTAGGTTCAAATCCTGCTTAACCGACCAATTTATGCCTCAAATCCTACCTACTTCCTTGATTTATCTCATATTTCCGTGATATAACCTCAAATATATTATTATTTACTATATTTGGGAAATATTATGCCATTTGTTAATTATCCTATCGAATGTTCCACTTGCCGAGGCTCTGGCAGAATTAAGCCTGTTTGTGCTTTTAGGGTTCATGAAGAGATTTTGACTACTGAATGTATCAATTGCCGTGGCGTAGGGACTATGGAAAATAGGGTATATGTTAATCCGATGCCAGCGGATTCTAATGGCGATTACGGGTGCATTCCTCCAAATACAGAAGTTGTTGTTAGCAACGACGCTCTAATTACTATTGATAAAATAGCAGAAGTATTCAGCAATGAAGAAATCGAAAAGGTAACTTCAGCAATCAAGAAAGTTAAATCTAAAAAAGTTTCATTGGATGACTCTAACAAATCAACCAAATTAGATTCTAACGATGCCTCTTGATAAACATGGTCTAACTCCAAAGCAAAGAAAATTCTGTGATTTATATGTAAAAACTACTAACGGATCTGAAGCTGCAAGGGGCGCTGGATATAGTAAAAACTGTCCGCAACAGATTGCTACAGAGAACCTTCGAAAACCTTTGATAAAGAAATATGTTGACATGAAGATGGAAGAAGCGGTCAAAAAAGTAGGTGTTGGAAAAGACTGGCGCTTAGAGATGCTGAAGAAAGGTATTGAGTTAAATTTCCAAGGAAAAGCTGATAAAGATGGGTGCGTAGACTTAAAAGGATTGAAAGGATTGATTAACGAAATTAATAAAATGACTGGAGATCACGCAGCTACAACGTCTAACTTAAACGTTTCAGAGATAGGATTAGATGAGGTAAAAGAAGTTGCAGAAGATACAGAAAAAGAGATTAACGAAATAAAGACATTTTAAAATGTCGATGACCGATAAAGAGTTAAAATCAAAACTTTTAAATAGTTTTCTATTGTTCACTCGAGTATTTTATAAGCTTAGAAATGGCAGAGACTTTGACCTTTCTTATCCTATTTCTCGCGAATGTCACTATATAACCGTCGCTAAAGAATTAACGCTTTGTTTTAAACTTCAGACAAACAGGTTGATTATTAATATCCCACCGGGAACAGCAAAAAGCACATTGATTAAGTACTTCATTTGCTGGTGCTTTGCTCATTATCCAGATTGCCAATTCATCTATATTTCATACAGCCACGATTTGGCTGCAACTCATACTTCAGATATTAAGGGAATAATGGAGTTGCGTGAGTACAAAGAATTATTTGCAATATCAATAAGCCGAGAATCATCTGCGAAAGATAACTTTAAAACGACTGCTGGTGGGCGTGTGCGCGCTTTCGGTTCTGGTGGTGCGGTAACTGGTCAAGATGCTGGATTGCCACGCCTTAAAAGGTTCAGTGGCGCTTTAATCATGGATGACATGCATAAACCAGATGAAGCACACAGTGATTCAATTCGCAAGAGCGTTATACGAAATTACAACGAAACAATCAAACAACGACCGCGTGACCCTGAAAATGTCCCAATGATATTTATTGGTCAACGCGTTCATGAAGAAGACATTGCAAACTATTTGATTGATGGCAATGACGGCTACGAATGGAGAAAAGTTGTCTTGAAAGGAATCGATGACTCGGGCAATTCAATTCATCCGCAGCTTTATCCTCTTGATAAATTAAAAATTGAAGAGAAATTTAACGCTTATACTTTCGCCTCTCAAATACAGCAAAATCCTATTCCGGCTGGCGGTGGATTATTCAAAGAGAATTGGTTCACTATCCTTGATGAAGAACCGGAAATATTAGCCACATTCATTACTGGAGATTCGGCCGAGACATCAAAAACCTATAACGACCCTACCGTATTTAGCTTTTGGGGCGTTTATAAAATCAAACAGTTTGGCGAAGAAACGGATATTTACGGCTTGCATTGGATTGACTGTTTACAAGATTGGATAGAGCCCAAGGATTTAATCCCTACGTTCATGCAGTTTTATACAGAATGCATGAGGCATCCTAAAAAACCATCAATGGTTGGAATTGAAAAGAAATCAACTGGTGTAACTTTCATCTCCCAAATCAATGAAATACAAGGATTAAATATCGTTGACATTCCCAGAACATCTGCGTCTGGCTCAAAAATAGACAGATACATTCGAATGCAGCCTTACGTAGCAAGAAAGCAGATGAGTTTCACAAAGAATGCGCATCACTTGCAAATGTGTTTAGAGCACATGACGAAGATCACAGCAAACAATACTCACAGGCACGACGATATTTGCGATACAGCATTTGACGCTGTTGATATGGCATTGATGAGGAAAGTAGTTGTTGGCCTCTTGAAATCAAACGAATCAAGGGATTCTCAGATAGAGAGAATGAAGAGAATGGAGTCTTCAGTTAAACATTTAAAGGGCAAAGCCCGTGGTTATTAATTAAGGGGATTTTATGGCTATCGTATCAAAAGATCATCAAGAGCAGCTTCCAAGAATAAAGAAAAATATCAGCGAATCCTATGTGTATTTTAGGAAAAACAGAGAATATTTTAATGAAATGAGGAATTTTGTTTTTAATACTACGATTACGGATGCTCAGCGATCGGCATTGGAAGAATTGGATAGGCCGATCATTGAATTTAACGTCGTTGAGGCGTTCATTAGTCGTCTTCTTGGCGAATTCTCAAAGCAAGTTCCTGGAGTTGCTGTTCATGCAGAGCCAACAGTGAGCGTACCACCTGAAGAAACAATCAAGTTTGTGCAAGGCCACATGCGTCACATCATTACAAACTTAAGAGCAAATGAAATATACAAAGATCAGTTGAGCGGTGGTTTTAGCGTAATGAAGGTTTGGACTGAATACGAGAATCATAAAAGCTTCAAGCAAAAGATTTGTCTTGACAGAGCATTTGACCCTCTGTTGTGCGGATTTGACCCGGCTGCTCAGAAGTCACACAAAGGCGATGGATCTTATTGTTTTGAGATTGTACCTGTCACTGAGGAGCAATTCAGAGCTCTATTTGGCGATGACATAGTTTTGGATGGCTGTTACAAAGGTGCGCTCGAGGGATTCAAATGGGGCTATAAAAGCAATAGAAAAAACATAATCATGCTTTGTAATTATTATGAGAAAAAAAGTAAGCGCGTAATGCTTTATGAATTGCCCGGTGGTACGTGCTTAACGAAAAGTGAATATGAAGAAATGCTTGAATTATATGTAAAAAATAATGATATTGCTCAACCGCCAATTCCCATCAACAAAAGATGGACTGAAATTCCTAAAATTTATCGTTATCAAATAATCTCGACGCAAGTTCTTGAGTGCGTAGAAACAGACTTTAGCGCTTTGCCATTAATATTTGCTGATGGTAATTCAATAATGGTAAGAAAAGATGGTGATGGCAGCACTATTGAACAATTAACAAGATCGTATGTTCACAATGCGGTTGGTGCGCAAAAGCTTAAGAATTTAGCGGGCCAGACAATTGCAAACCACATAGAAACATTGGTTGAGCACAAAATGAAGGTTGCATGGGAGTCTATCCCTCAGCAATACGAAGAAGCTTATACAAACGTTCAAAGCGCAAGCAATTACATATACAAGCAATACAGTGATGATGGTCAACAACAATACAATCCTCCGCAGGAAGTTGTTAAGGTTCCATTGCCTCCGGAAATAATGAATGCCTATATGAGCGCAGAACAAACTATTCAGGCTTCGTTGGGCTCTTACGACGCTGCGCTGGGGATAAACAAGAATCAGTTATCTGGTGTTGCTATAGTCGAAGGCGCAACGCAGTCAAACGCTGCAGCAATGCCTTTTGTTGTTAATTACTTGGCTGCTCTTCAGCAAGCTGCGGAAATTATCCTTGACTTAATACCAAAATATTATGTTACACCGCGTTCAATTCCTGTATTAACAAACGAAGATAAGAAAGAGCATGTATCGATTAATGCCAATGACCCTAACTCACCAAAGATGAATTTTAATTCGTCTGACATGAAGGTTGTTGTTAATGCGGGCGTTAACTTCGAAGTTCAAAAAACACGATCTGTTCAAATGTTTATCGAGCTCGCTAATGCGCTTCCGGGGATGGCTCAATTGATTAATAATCCAAAAGGCTTGGCAATATTGGCTGAAAACTTATCCATCAAGGGCGCCGATCAAATTAAGTCTATGGCTGATGAAGCCGCTAAAGAAATGGAAGCCCAGAAAGCGCAGATGAAAAATCAACCGCCACCGCCAAACCCAATTGAGCAGAAGCTTGCAATTGAGCAGGCAAGAGTAACATCAAAAGATCAAAACGAAAAAACCGCATTGGAGATAAAGGCGCAAGAAGCGCTCACAAACAGAATGGAAGCAATGTCAAAAGGAAATAATGAAAAGACTAAAATTGCTTTGCAGGCAGAAAAGGATGATACGGAAAGAATGGTGCATGGGATTAAGCTTGGTATTTCAAACAAAGCTGCGGATACACAGATTGCAAAACAGATGGTAGATAGCGCAACAAACTTGATTGACTCAAATCCTATTATCCCAACAAGCGCAAGTGAGGCTCAAAATCAATCTGTTGCGCCGCAAAATAATATGATTCCATAGTCATTATTTAATATAATTATCAAATTAAATAATAAAAATCAATTAATTTATTAAAAATTACTTGAAACTGTGTTTGATAAATAGTAATATTTGTTTGCGGCGACAACTGCCTTAAGTTGGTCTCCTGTAATGCCAGGTTAAAAGCATAGCGTTCTGATACGCCAAATGTCAGCTTACCGTGATGGGGTTAAAAATCTTGAGGAGTTATATTTGTGAATGAAGTTCCAAATACTGAAGTTGAACAACCGTCTGTAGAAGCACAACCAGAAGCGAAAGTTTTACAGCAGCACGAAATTAACGCAATGGTTGGTGGTGCAAAGCAAAAAGGTTTTGAGAAAGGATATCAGCAGGCGAAGGCCGAATTGATGGCTCAGCAGCCTCAAGCAGCTGCGCAACCTACTCAATCACAAAGCTTTAATCCTGCAGATCATGATTCACGACTTAGACAGATAGCCATAGAAGAGTTATCTAAGCAGCGAGCTGTTGAGCAAGCCAATTGGGAGGCTCAACAAAGAGAGCAGGCAGGAATGAAAATTCTGAATGAGCTCAAAATGAAAGCCGAATCTGCTAAGTCTAAGTACGAAGATTATGACAAGGTTGTTGCTAAAGATTTTGGAAATTTCGCAGAGACTCATGAAGTTTTGAGCCTTGCGCATGAATTCGATAACGCCGGAGAAATGCTATATGACATCGGGAAGAACCCTTCCAAGATGTTAAATATCTCTTTGATGGTAAGAAATGGTATGAAGCAGCAGGCGTATTCAGAGATGAAGCGACTATCTGATTCGATCAAAGTTAACGAAATGAGCGCAAATCAGCCAAAACCCAAGATGCCTTTATCGCAAGTTAATCCCTCAGTGGTTGGCGTGGGCAAGACAGACGGTAATATAAGCTCTAGCGATTTCAGAGGAAGTTACTAAACTCCTTACTATCGTTTGCGTAGTCTTTTTGCCCTAAAAAATTAACTTATTAATTGGGGGCTTCAATGGCTACTAGTGCAAATATTTTACAAGCAGTGCAAACATATCAAAAATCCGGTCTTGCTCGACTGGTTAATATGTTTGCCGGTATCGCAAAATCAAACAAAAAATTCCAAAACTTTGAAAACATGACAGCAAATCTGGGTAACACCGTTACTTATGATTCTCCTCCTCGTGCATACGCAAACGTTGGTCTCGTCGTATCTTCTTTTGATACTGTTGAGCAGCGTGTTAACACATTAACGGTTGGCGGATTCGATTCTGCCGGCGCTCCTTTAGTTGGTGGTTTTTATGATAGCTACGGCAATCTTAATGCTGCTAACGTTAACTATGCAGTCAGTGCTGAACAGTTAATATTCAACATTGATAACAATGACTATCGAAAAGTATTCGAAGAATATTCAATGGTTGAGTTAGGTACCGTTGTTGAGCGCAGTATCTTGAATCGCTTTATTAATGATACTTATCGTTTCTATACAGCAGGCGTTGACCCAACAACAAAATTGGTTAATCCAATTAGTTCGTTTGCTCAATTGGCTTTTGCTGAGTCTAAGTTTAAAGACTATGGTTGTCCTTCAAAAGGTGACTATGAGGCGTTTATTCCTAATATGGCGGTATCTTCAATCATCGCTACTGGACAGAATAAATTTACACTTGACAGCAATAACAAGCGTTTTAATTCATGGGAAATTGGCGTATTCGATTCATTCAATTACAACCGCTCAAACCTTCTTCCTGTTCATATTGCTGGAACAATGGGAATCAACCAAGATTCATTGACTGTTACAAGCTTTGTAACAAATGCTGATGGTGGCATTAACTCAATCACATTCTCTGGCGCAAGCACAAATAATGCTGGTGCAGCTTTGCGTGGTGATTTGGGTTATTTCGTTCATGGCGTTGCTGGTCAGCCAGATTTGAGTTACCTGACATTTACCGGTCACTCCGTATCTGAGGTTGATGTTCAGTTCCAAGTTACTGCAGACGCAACAAGTGCCGCTGGAAACGTGACATTGTCTATTTTCCCAACACTTTATAGCGCTCCCGGCAAAAACCAAAACATCAATGCTCCTATTGCTGTTGGCATGAAGATTTTGTTAATGCCTAGCCATAGAGCGGGTGTTATGTACGCCGGTTCGCCTTTCTACTTAGCAATGCCTCAGCTTCCTGATCAGGCACCTTTCACCACATCAAGTCTTGCTGATGCTGAATCTGGCGCTGCAATTCGATTGACGACTGGTTCTGCATTCGGACAAAACTTAACAGGTTCAATATTCGATTCTATATGGGGCGCTAAATTAACGCCTGAGTATGGAATGCGTATGCTGTTCCCAGTTAACACCGGTTTCACGAGCTAGGGCTAGTAAATTGAAAGCGGGAGTAATGATACAAAGAGCCTTGAATCTTTCAGGCATTTTATCTCGAAGTCTTGAAGAGCAAGACGATGAGGAAGGTGTTGACGGATTATTTTGGCTCAATATGATTCTGGCTGAAAAGTCGGCGTCTGGTATATTGCTCCCGTATTTCGGTCACATAGAGTTTGACGCAGTTGTTGGGCAGGAAAAATATACAATTCCAAATCTTGTCACGGCTGAGATATTGACCTTTACATTACAGAATGTAAGGTTTTCGATCAGAGGACAGCATAGGAATAAATACTTTGGTGAGCCTCGAGCAGAAAACATTAACTCTTTACCTTTTCAATGGTATTGGGAACGTGTTAATGGCGGAATGGATATTTACTTATATTTTCTACCAACTGACGCATTTAAATTAAATGTCACGGGTTTAGTTGGTATTCAGAACGTTATATTTAGCACAGAATTTGATGATTTTTTAGATATGTTCTATCAAAACTTCTTGATATTTGAGTTAGCAGAAGCTTTGTGTATTTTTTATAAAATTTCGCTTCCTCCAGATACAAAAATGAAATTAAAAAGACTGAGGATGGAAATTACAAATCTTAATCCCAGAGATTTAAGCATTAAGAAAAAATCACTATTGGGTAGTGGCGGCATACTTAGCTATGCTCAAGTCAACATTGGCAGAGCGTGGACACAATAATGATAGATAGAATGATGCAAATGGAGTTCATGGCAAGATATCAGCCTGGCGCAAAAAAGATGCAATTTTTGCCCGGCGAAAATATGGATTTGGGTCTTGTTGGAGGCAATAAGTTCGGTCGATATAAAAAGATTTCATCAGAAGAAACTATAAATATGATCGTATCTGATGACGCTCTGGTTAGCTTTCCGGGTTACGAGCAGGTGATAGAATTTGGCGCTACCAATGGTCGAGAAATATTTACTAGCCCAAAATTCAAGCACATGGTTGTAGTTGTTGACGCTCAAGTTTATATAATAGATTCTCAACTTATTCCAACATTATTGGGTCAATTGGATACAGTAAGTGGCCCAGTTTATATTGCAGAAAATCTTGGCGATCAACTTGCAATTGCGGACGGCGTTAATATCTACGTATTTAATTATTCAACCGATCAATTCACGAAGGTTATAGTCAACTTCCAGCCAAAGTTTATTGCATTTCAGGATACATATTTTATTGCGTCTGATGGTCTATCAAACAAGTTTAGATTGTCTAATAACAATGATGGTCTTACGTGGCCGGATGATGCGTCTCATGTTGGAGAATTACAAACAAAAGCAACAACATGTACGGCTGCCGTCCCACTTGATCGACAATTATTTGTTTTTGGCGAAACAGTGTCTGAGCCATGGCAGGATATTGGATATACATTGTTCCCATACCAAAGATCGAATTCATTCAGCATAGATTATGGCTGCGTAAACCCTGCAACTATTGCTTCTGGATTTGGGATTTTAGTGTGGCTTGGGTCAAATGAGAAAACAGGTATTTCAATAATGTTTTCTCAGGGCGGTCAAGGTCAAAGACTATCAAATGACGGAATAGATTTCGTTTTTTCTAAAATGCAAAAACCAAATGATTCTGTTGGTTTCATTTTCAGAGAGGCAGGCCATATCTTCTACGTTATTACATTTATTACCGACAATGTGACCTATGTATTTGATTTTAATACGAAAATGTTTTTTACACTTGTTGATCACAACATGAATCATCACATAGCCAGAAGAGTAACTTTTTTTGATGGAAGTTATTATTTCGTGAGCCTTATAGATGGAAATGTTTACAAGATGTCATCTACGATAAATACATTGAATGGAAAAGAAATGCCAAGATTCAGAATATTAAAGAATCTTAGAATACCAAGCGGAGACAGATTTGTTATAAGCAATATCAGTGTAACGATGGAGCAAGGATTTTTAGAGTATGAAAATAAAGCGTCATTGTCTTTGCTTCCAAAACTTATACCAAGGATAGATTTGTCGGCCTCCAGAGATGGAGGAGAGCACTACTGGAATGTCGGCCCAAAAAGAATGAATCCATTCGGTAAGAGAGAGAATATATTAAATTTCTGGAATGTTGGGTCATTTAATGATTGCACACTTAAATTTGCTTTCTGGGGAAAGCAGCGGTGGTGTATTAATCAGGGCTTAGTGAGTTTGTACCAATGAATATACCTAACTTGCCTCACATGATGACTCCAATAGTCATGCCGACCGGTCATGTGCATCCAGATTGGTATAAGTATTTTATGTTATTGACAAATGAATTGCAGATAAATCAATCCGAAGAAGGAACGAGCATCCCTTCGCAATCAACAAATAATATCGCACTCATTCAAAATAATTTAGCAACGCCTCGGTTTATTTACGATAGCGATTTGAATGTTCCAAAAGTTTCTGTGAATGGCGTATTTAAAACCATTACTACAAGTTAGAGGTGAATATATGTACGAACAAGGCGGGGATGGTGGATTTAATTGGGGTCAAGCTTTAGGCGGAGCGGGTGGCGTTGCGAGCGGATTATATAATTTATTTGGCGCTCAAAATCCATCCGATGCTGCATCTCCTTATTATGATCAGATTCCTGGAATGCTTGAGCAGCAGTATCGACCATATATGCAAGCCGGGATGGGCGCGCTACAGGGAATGCAGCAATACGAAAATAGAGGGAATCTCGCTGGCAACCAGTTGATGAGCCAATATGGAAGAATGACTAATGACCCCAGTGGCATAATTAATATGCTTGGCGCTGGATTCAAACAATCTCCCGGTTATGGCTTTCAAGTTCAACAGTCTTTAAATGCTGCAAACCGAGCTGCTGCAGCCGGCGGAATGGCCGGAAGTCCAGAAGAACAACAACAAGTGGCGACTGTAACCAATCAATTGGCTAACCAAGATTATTACAATTACCTAAACCATTCTCAGCAAATTTACGGGGCTGGCATAAGCGGATTGCAGGGTACAGAACATCTTGGCGCGCAAATGGGACAAGGTATTTACGATACTGGCGCTTCAGCCGCAAACAATCTTGCTCAGAATTTAGGCGCAGCTTATATGAATCAAGGCAACTTGGCTTATCAAGGCGCGAATACGCAAAACCAACAAACTGGCGCTGGAATCGGTCAATTGCTGGGCGGAATTGGCAGTTTGGCTTCAGTATTTGGCGGATTATTCTAAGGGGCATATTATGGCATTACCTGTTCAAATGTTCCCTGCGTTAAGTCCTGCGCAAATAAGCCCTGTAATGTCTGGGCTTAATCAAGCTAACCAGCTATATTCTCAAACAGTTGGCAATCAATTTTTGCAACCGAATTTAGAGGCCGCTTTAAGAAAGCAGCAGTTATCAAATCAAGTTCTTCAAGCGAGCGAAAATATCGCTCACCAAATGT